>Ga0307425_1001160_pt1 | contig 16023 bp, 13 predicted proteins | sample SalMarWE160330MG_FD_202152 | JGI IMG/M metagenome (GOLD analysis project Ga0307425, IMG submission 202152) | Salt marsh sediment microbial communities from the Plum Island Ecosystem LTER, Massachusetts, United States - WE1603-30 | ecosystem: Environmental > Aquatic > Marine > Intertidal zone >... | reverse complement strand
TTTGTCAAGACAAAATGTTGTAAAATGCGTAAAGATATGCTATTAATAACTATTTGTTATTGATTTCCGCAGTTTGAAGGACGATGATCTATAAAGACATTGGCAAAAAGATTCAAAGGGCACGGGAGGAGTTAGGCCTATCTCAGGAGGAATTGGCCTCCCGCCTAGGGTATACGCAGGCCGCCCTCTCCAATTACGAACTGGGTAAGAGGCGCCTTTATCTCGCCAACATCGAACAGATCGCACGGGAACTGAATAAACCCTTGAGTTACTTTCTGGAGGATTCCCCTGTGAGGTCGCCTGCAGAGGAGAGGGAGCCCCAGGATGAGACAATAGCCGAGATCATCCGGTTGTTATCCGAGCTGCCTGTGGAGGAAAGGAACTATCTCCTCGAATATATTAGATGGAGGAGGGAGCGCCAGCGATGATTGGATTCGAACTTAACGAAGAACAACTGCGCTATCAGAAATGGGCCAGGGCGTTTGCGGAAGAGGAGATGAAGCCCTATGCGGCTGAGCTCGACAGACGCCAGGATACAGCATTCGACTGGGGAATCGTCCGCAGATTCGCCAAAGCCAATCTGCTGGGGTTAGGTGTTCCTCAAGAGTACGGTGGACTGGGGGTTGACCATCTCACCCTCGCCGTTGTCACCGAAGAGCTGGGCGCGGCCTGCATGGGGATGATTGAGCCGGCCGGTGGTACCTGGCTGGCGACCTGTTGCCTTACCCTTGTGGGGAATGAGGATCAGAAAAGGCGCTACCTCCCCCTGGTCTGCGGGGAGAATGCTACGCTCGCGGGATTGGCCGTGACGGAGCCCGAGGCAGGTTCTGACATGGCCGCCATCAGAACTAGAGCAACCAAGAAAGGAGATTGTTACATCCTCAATGGGACCAAGGCCTTCATCACCAATGCAGGCCTGGCCGGCTTCTACATCGTCTTTGCGACCACCGACCCCCGGAAGCGTGACAGCGGGCTCAATGCCTTTATCGTGGATGGCGATGCTAAAGGTCTGACCCTTGGCAAGGTGGAAGAGATGATGGGACTGCGGGCTTCACAAGTCGGTGAGTTGATCTTCGATAACGTCGAAATTCCCGTGGAAAACTTACTTGGTGTTGAAAACACGGGGTATCTGATAGCCATGCAGACCCTGGATATGTCCCGGCCGTGTATGGTGGCCGGTACCATCGGAGCGGCTAGGGCGGCCTTTGAGACGGCACTGGCGTATGCCCGCGAGCGCAAACAGTATGGCCGCCCGATCCTCCATCACCAGGCCATCGCCTTCATGCTGGCCGACATGGCCACGGAGATAGAGGCGGCAAGGCTTCTAACCTGGAAGGCCTGTTGGTTGATCGATGAGGGAATGGACTCGACTTTGGCCTCATCCATGTCCAAGGTCTTTGCAACGGAGATGGCGGAGAGGGTTTGCAGCCGTGCCATTCAGATTTTGGGCGGCCAGGGATATACTCGTAATTCGCCTGTGGAAAAATATTATAGGGATGTTAAGGCCTGCCAGATTTATGAAGGTACCAATCAAATTCAGAGGATGATTATTAGTTCCATGCTTTGAAGTTGATCTGACTGAGTTGCGGGAAGTCATGGCCTCAGGAATCGTCTCCTGACAGAGCTGAACCTTTAAGGGACCCCCTTTTTGATTTTTGCAGAGGCCTGTGAGGAGAACATCTTCCATGATATGGGATGGGGTTTCTGTTGGGGGTGCGGAGTAGCTACCATTTTCACAAAACTGCTATTTTCTCCTTGACAAATCTAGGTCGATAGTATAAGAGAACAGGCGTTGCGGCCACGCCGCAGAGCGGGCCTCATTCTCGAAAATCGTGAGAGGGAGGAATGATGCTCAATCAGTATGTACCTGTCCTCTTTTTAATCGGCGTCGCCGTCTTTTTCGCCGTCTTCGCCGTGGGGGTATCCTATCTCTTAGGTCCCCGCAGGGTTAACCCCGCCAAGGCCTCCCCCTATGAGTGCGGGATGATCACCCTCGGTCCCACCCATCAGGCCATCCCCATCAAGTACTACATCATCGCCATGCTCTTCCTCGTCTTTGACCTGGAGGTGGTCTTCCTCTACCCCTGGGCGGTGGTCTTCCGTAAGCTTGGGGTGTTTGGCTTTGTGGAGATGATGATCTTTGTCTTCGTCCTCCTGGTCGGTTTCATCTATGTGTGGAGAAAAGGGGCCCTCGAATGGGAATAGAGGTCAAACTCGGTGATAACATCGTTACGGCCTCCCTTAGCTGGCTGGTCAACTGGGCGCGCAAGAACTCCATCTGGCCAGTGACCTTCGGCCTGGCCTGCTGCGCCCTGGAGATGATGGTCACCAGCTCGGCGTCGTACGACATCGCCCGCTTCGGCGCTGAGGTGTTCAGACCTTCCCCCAGACAGTCAGACCTCATGATCGTGTCGGGGACCGTTACCAAGAAGATGGCCCCCATGGTCAAGAGGATCTACGAGCAGATACCCGAGCCCAAGTGGGTGATCGCCTATGGCGCCTGTGCCTGCTCAGGGGGGATCTTCCAGACCTACAATGTGGTGCAAGGGGTGGACCAGATCATCCCGGTGGATGTTTATGTACCCGGGTGTCCTCCCAGACCAGAGGCCCTCTTGACGGCCCTCATCAAGCTGCAGGAGAAGATCTCTACGGAGAGCCTCCTGGACCGGAAGGATGAAATTCGCCCCCTGAGGGCAGAGGAGATTCGGTAGGAGCGAGATCGTATGTGGGATACACAGGTCGCCCCTCGGAAGCTCAAAGAACAATTCCCCGATGCGGTCATCGATACCCTTTCCTTCCGGGGGGAGGAGACCGTGGTGGTCAAGCGGGAGGCCATACGCCCCGTTTGCCAGTTCCTCGCTGCGGAGCCTGCCCTCTCTTTCGATTTTCTCACCGACATCTGTGGTGTCGATTATCCGGACCGAGAGAAGCGCTTTGAAGTGGTTTACCACCTCTATTCTATGGGGCGCAACACACGGCTGCGGATCAAGACCGCCGTGGGCGAGGGAGAGGCCCTTTCCACCGTGGAGTCGGTCTGGAAGGCGGCCGTCTGGTTTGAGCGCGAGGTCTACGATATGCTCGGGGTGGCATTTGAGGGACACCATGACCTGCGCCGGCTCTTGACCTGGGACGGATACCAGGGGCATCCCCTGCGCAAGGACTTTCCGGTCCAAGGTGTGGATTTCGATCGCTACGAAGTGCTGGCGGAACCGCCCGATGCCTTTTCCACCATGCCTGAGAAGGGCGCGGGTGAGCGACTGATGACGCTGAACATGGGCCCCCAACATCCGGCCACCCACGGGGTGTTGCGCTTGGTTCTGAAGCTGGACGGTGAGGTGATCCGCGACGCGGTGCCGTACGTCGGGCACCTGCACCGGGGCGTGGAGAAGCTGGCCGAGGGGATGACCTATACCCAGGCCATCACCCTCACCGACCGATTGGACTACACCGCTGGCATCTGCAATAACCTGTCGTATTGCCTGACCGTTGAGAAGCTCCTGGGGATCGAGGTCCCCAAGCGGGCCCAGTATATCCGGGTGATGATGGCAGAGCTCCAGCGCATTGCGGCGCACCTGCTGTGGCTCGCCACCCATGCCTTGGACATGGGGGCCATGACCGTCCTCTTCTATTGCTTTCGTGAGCGGGAGACGGTCATCGACATCCTGGAGGATATCACCGGGGCGAGGTTGACCCCCAGTTTTCTGCGCATCGGGGGACTGGCCGCCGACCTGCCCGAGGGCGTTGAGGAAAAAATTGAGGCCTTTCTCGACGATTTCCCTCGTCGTATGAAAGAATATGAGACCCTCCTTACCAAGAACATCATCTGGTTGAAGCGGACCAAGGGGATAGGGGTCATCACCCCTGAGGAGGCCATCAATTGGGGGCTCAGCGGTCCGGTCATCAGGGGCTCGGGGGTCAAATGGGATATCCGCAAGGCCATTCCCTATTCGAGCTATGATGAGTTCGAATTTGAGATCCCTATTGGAGAAAACGGTGACGTCTACGATCGATACCTCGTACGGCTGGAGGAGATGAGGCAATCCGCCCGTATCGTGCGACAGGCCGTGCAACGGCTTCCCAAGGGGAGGACACGGGTGGAAGATCCCCGGGTGACGCCCCCGGCAAAGGAGGAGGTAGGGAAGGAGATCCATGCCCTGATCCGTCACTTCAAACTCTTTGCTGAAGGGATCTCGCCGCCTCCTGGTGAGGTCTACTGCAGCGTCGAAAACCCCAAGGGGGAGCTGGGGTGGTATCTGGTGAGCGATGGGACGAGCCGGCCTTATCGATATCGGATTCACACCCCCAGCTTTATGAATGTGGCGGCCCTGCCGGAGATGATTAAGGGGCACTTGGTGGCCGATGTGGTGGCCATCATTGGGAGTATCGATATTGTTTTAGGGGAGATAGATAGATAAGGATGGGAGAGATCATTTTCAGCTATTGGGGCGGGGAATTGGCCGATAACCGGCGCAAGGGCGGCAAGGAGTCCGCCGCGCAGACGCGGCTCAAGCTCCCCCCCGAGTTCAAACCCGGTGTGCCTATTAGGGCCTTTATGGGGTGGGACGGCTTTGCCGTCCGGGATAAAAAGGCCAGTGTGGTCGATATGTGCCGCGCCTACATGGAGGCGATACAGTCGGTCTCCTGCGGAAAATGTTTTCCCTGCCGGGTGGGGACCAAGGTGATTGCCGAGCTCTTGGGGCGGATCACCCAGGGCACGGGGAAGATGAAGGATATAGACCAGATGGTTGCCCTGGGGCGCTCCATTATTGAGGGCTCCAAGTGTCAGATCGGGCAGACCGGGCCGGTGCCGCTGCTGGCGGCGTTGGAGCACTATCGCGGAGAATTTGAAGATGTCATTAAAAACAAGGAAAAGGTTCCGCGCGGGAACTATAAGATAAAGCTCACCGCCCCCTGTGTCAATGCCTGCCCGGCACATTTGGATATCCCCACCTATATAGAACGGATTGCGGAGGGGGACTTCATCGATTCCCTGCGGGTGATCAGGGAGCGGACCTGCCTCGCAGGGACCCTGGGGAGGGTCTGCATCCGCCCCTGCGAGTCCAACTGCCGCAGGCTCAATGTGGATGAGCCCCTCGATATCAGGCACCTGAAACGGTTCGTGGCCGATTACGAGGTAGAAAAAAAGAGGATGCCTTTAGTCCCGACCCCCCAGGATGCAAAAGACAAGAAAGTGGCCGTTATCGGGGCGGGTCCGGCCGGGCTCTCGTGCGCCTACTACCTGGCCCTCAAGGGGTATTCAATCACTATTTTTGAGCAAGGAAGTGAGCCGGGGGGGATGGCCGCCGTGGGTATCCCCGATTATCGGCTTCCGCGCCCCATCCTGCGCCGGGAGGCGGATATTGTCACCTTGCTCGGCGTCGAGATCAAGTATAACACTGAGGTGGGCAAAGCAATCACCCTCAGTGCAATAAAAAAGGAATACGCAGCCATCTTCATCGGCGTGGGGGCTCAATTGTCCATGCCCATGCGGGTCGAGGGTGAGGATGCAGGGTATGAGGGTTTTATCCCCGGGGCGCAGTATCTTTGCAGCATCAATAAAGGAGAGGACCCCTATTCCCAGGGGAAGCGGGTTGTGGTGGTGGGAGGGGGCAACGTGGCCATCGACTGCGTGCGCTCTTCGTTTCGGATCGGTAAGAAGGATGTGAACCTCCTCTATCGCCGTACCCGTAAGGAGATGCCCGCCGATGATGTGGAGATCCACGACGCCGAGGAGGAGGAGGTGCGGTTCGAATACCTCTGCGCTCCCACCAAGATCATCGAGCAGAAGGGGAAGGTCGTGGGGGTGGAGTGCATCAAAATGGAGCTGGGGGAGCCGGATGAATCGGGGAGACGCAGACCGGTCCCTATCAAAGGATCTGAGTTCGTGGTGGATACCGATATCCTGATCCCGGCAATCGGGCAGCGGGTCGACCTCTCTTTTATAACAGAAAAAGACGGCATCGAGGCCACCAAGTGGTCCACCGTAGCCTCGGACGATGCGACTTTCCAGACATCGCAACCCGGGATCTTTTCCGCCGGTGACTGCGTGACCGGTCCCGACGTCCTCGTGCGGGCCGCAGGTCATGCCCGGTTGGCGGCGGAGATGATCGATTGCTACCTCCAGGGGAGAGAGGTGGAGGTGAGCGATGACGAGCGTCTGGAGCGGTTGATGGCCGAGATCGGGGTCTACGACTCCGAGGAGTCGATTGGGATCATCCCAGACGGGAAACGGGAAGAGTTGGAGATGCTCCAACCGGATACCCGGAAGTGGACCTTTGATGAGGTGGAGGAGGGGTTCCCCACCGATGCCGCCATGCGGGAGGCCTCCCGGTGCCTGCGGTGTTACCGCGTGGGGCTCGTGGCGATAGGAAAGTAAGATGGGTGATCAGACGGTCCGGATAACCATTGACGGCACAGAACTCCAAGCGGAGGCCGGGCAGACCATCCTGGAGGTAGCCAGGGAGAACGGGATCTATATCCCCACCCTCTGTTATCACCCCCGGTTGCTCCCTATCGGTTCATGCCGTCTCTGTGTGGTGGAAATCGAAGGAGCGGACAGGCCCATGACCGCCTGCACCACTCAGGTGCAGGACGGGATCGTGATCCACACCCAGACGGACAGATTACATCGCATTCGGCGCGACGCCCTCAAGCTCATCTTGACCTATCACCCCCTGGACTGTCCCCAGTGCGACGCCGCCGGCGCGTGTGAGCTGCAGAATCTGGTCTTCGAATTCGGCATCGATGAACAGGAGTATCAAGCCACGAGATCGACCCAGGGTATGAAGGAATTTGCCACCCCCCTCATCAGGCAGTGGGGTGATCGGTGCGTCATGTGTCTGCGCTGTATCAGGGCCGACCATGAGATCGTTCGGACCCATGCCATCGATCTGGTGGGCACCGGGAACGAGGCCCAGGTGGGAATAACGAACCCCGATGCCTGTATCTCCTGCGGGGAGTGCCTTCGGGTTTGCCCGGTAGGGGCCCTGACCGAGCGGGTCAGCCGCACCAAGGCCCGCCCCTGGCAGTCTCAGAAGGTCCTCACCACCTGTCACTATTGTTCCTTGGGGTGTCAGCTGGAGCTCACTGTTTTTGAGAACCGGGTTATTGGGGTGACGGCCCCCGAGGATAGAGGGGCCAACCGAGGAAGCCTCTGCCAGCGGGGGATCTTTGGATACGACTTTCTCCATCACCCCCAGCGGGTTACGGCGCCCATGATCAAGGGTGCCGGCCAGTGGAAGGAGATCCCCTGGGATGAGGCCCTCTCCTATGTCGCGGCCATGATCAACAAGGTCGTCCTGGCAAGCGGCCCCGAGGCCGTCGGGGGGTTGATCTCCCCCCGCGCAACCAATGAGGAGACCTACCTCTTTCAGCGGTTCATGCGGGAGATAGTGGGGACCAACAATATCGATAGCACCGGTCGACTCTGTCTGGAGCCGTACCGTTTGGCTCTCAAAGAGGTACTCGGGAGGAATTATTTCCCCTCCGCCCTCGATGACATCGCCAAGAGCGACTGCGTCGTTGTCGCCGGTGGGGACTTGGATGTGAACAACAATATCATCGCCGCCAACCGGATCAGGGAGGCCCTCTGGCGCACCGGGGCACGCCTCATCGTGCTTCACCCCCGGCAGGGGAGATTGGCCGAGGAGGCGGATTGCTGGTTCTCCCTGCGCCCGGGTGCAGAGGCGATCTGGGCCCTGGGGGTGATCCACCTTCTCCTCAAAAACAAAAAGGCCTGGGGACCGGCAGTCGATGGCATCAAGGGATTCAAAGAGCTCAAGGAGGCGGCCAAGAAATTCACCCCCGCCGCCGTGGCCACAGAGATCGGTTGTTCCGAAGAGCTCCTCCAGGAGGCGGCGCAATGGCTGGGCCAGGCGCGGAGGCCGGCCTTCGTCTGCTCGCCGCCCCTGGGTCAGCGAGCGAACGGGGTGGATCAGATTACCGCCTTGGCCAATCTGGCCTTGCTGTGCGGGGCCCTTTCGGACGGCAAAGGGTTTCACTGGGTAGGGCCGCAGAGCAACATGGTCGGTGTCGTTGAGATGGGGGCCGCACCTGCGCTCCTCCCCGGATATGTCCGCCCCAAGGGGAAGGGGCTTTCCGCCGTGGAGCAATTTCAGTCGGCGGCCCAAGGGAAGCTCAAGGCCCTGTTCATCGTGGGGGAGGACCCCCTCCTCACCCTCCCCAGGTTCCTGGTGGAGGAGGGACTGGCTGCCCTGGAGTTTCTGGTGGTCCAGGATATGTTCCTTTCTGAGACGGCCGAACGCGCCCATGTGTTCCTCCCGGCCCTATCCTTTGCGGAGTCGGAGGGCACCTTCACCAACTGCGAGGGTCGGGTCCAACGCCTGCGCCGGGCCGTGGAGCCCCCCGAGGGTTTGCGGTGGGGCGGGGAGGTTTTTGCGGATGTGGCATCCTTCATGGGGAAGGAGATGCCCGTGGCATCTCCACCTGAGGTCTTTGCGGAGATCGCCAAAACAAACTCTCTGTATAAAGGAATGGCCTTTGATCCGCAAGCCCCCCAGTGGCGGAACGGCGGCGGGAGTGGACTCATGAAAAAGGCGGCCTTCGGCGTTATAAAGACCGAACGTGAAAAAGGTGAAAAGGGTTATCCCTTTTCCCTCGCCATAGAAGGTATCTTCTCGAGCCACCTCATCGGCTCCCCCCGACAGCAATGGGCCCAGGGATTGGCGCAGGTCTCCCGCTCCTCGCTGGAGATGAACGCCGATGAGGCCCAGCGGATAGGCGTCACAGATGGCGATCGTGTACGGATTATCACCCCCTCGGGTGAGACGGAGGTGACGGTGAAGGTATCGGAGGGGATGAGGAAGGATTGTCTCTCACTTTTTCTGTCTCTTCATGACGTGGCTGTGTCCCAACTGGTGGGCCCCCAGCTGGACCGCCGTTCCCTGGTCCCCGCCTATGGGAGGATACCTGCCAGGATAGAAAAGGCGTAGGAGAGCTGATGGAGTTGATGTATTTCTTGGTTGAGACCATTGCGAAGGTAGTGGCGGTCTTCGCCTGCCTCATGGCAGCGGTGGCCTACCTCACCCTGGCCGAGCGCAAGATCCTGGGACGCATCCAGGTGCGGTACGGGCCCAACCGGGTGGGTCCCTTTGGCCTCTTTCAGCCCATCGCCGACGGGATCAAGGCCTTCTTCAAGGAAGATCTAATCCCGGCCCGGGCGGATAAGCCCCTCTTCGTCATCGCCCCCATGATCAGCATCACGGCGGCGATCTCCCTCTTTGCCGTGATCCCCTTCGGCCAGTACCTCGAGCTCTTCGGTAGGAGGGTGACCCTCGTCATTGCCAATCTCGACATCGGGCTTCTCTATGTCTTTGCCGTCGCCTCCCTGGGGGAGTACGGCGTCGTCCTCGGCGGCTGGGCCGGCTATAACAAATACGGCCTCATGGGTGCCCTGCGGGCGGCGGCCCAGATGATCAGCTACGAGCTTGCCCTGGCCCTCTCCGTGATGGGGGTCTTGATGATCTCAGGGACCCTCAACCTCGTCGAGATCGTCCAGCAGCAGGCCGGGTGGCACTGGAATGCCTTCTATCATTTTCAATTTTTCCCGTTTATTTTTTATATCATCTGTGCCCTGGCAGAGATCAACCGGACTCCCTTCGATATGCCCGAGGCGGAGGCGGAACTGGCCTGCGGTTTTAACATCGAATACAGCAGCATGAAGTTTGCCCTCTTCTTTATGGCGGAATATGCCCATATGGTGGCGGTCTGCGCCATCGCGACTACCCTTTTCCTTGGCGGGTGGGACGGTCCCTTCAACCTTCCGCCTTCCCTGTCGTGGATCTGGTTTGCGGCCAAGACGGGGATCCTTGTGTATTTCTTTATCTGGCAACGGGGGACCTTTCCGCGGCTCAGGTATGATCAGATCATGCGGTTCGGGTGGAAATTTCTGCTGCCCTTGGCCCTGGCCAATATATTCGTCACCGGTTTGATTATGGTCTTGAGGGGAATGTAGCGCGATGGGTATGTCACTGATAACGGGGATAGGGCTGCTCTTTGCGAGTGTCTTTGCCCTCTTGAAGGGGTTGCGGCTGACCCTTGCCATGTTTTTCTCCCGTCCGGTGACCATCCAATATCCAGAGAGGAAGCGAGAGGTTTCCCCCCGGTGGAGGGGTATCCACTACTTCGAGCGCAACGATCGAGGTGATACCCGCTGTGTGGCCTGCGGGCTCTGTGTGGCCATCTGCCCCTCCCAGTGCATTCGGTTGGTGGCGGTGGAAATGGATAACGGGGAGCGGTATCCTGAGACCTATGAGATCAATACGGTCAGGTGTATTTACTGCGGCATGTGCGCTGAGGCCTGCCCGGTGGACGCCATCAAGCTGGGGAGGAACTATGAGTTTGTCGATTACCGGCGGGAGGACCTTCTCCTCGACAAGGAGAGGCTCCTGGCCAATGCACCGAAGGAGGTATAGATGACGGCGGGTAGCGTCTTTTACTGGATCATCTTCATCCTGACCGCCTTGACCGCCATCGGTGCCGCCGTGATGGTGATTACCCGGCGAAACCCCATCCACTCGGCCATGTTCTTGGTACTCAACTTCCTCTGCATCGCGGTCCTCTATCTGCTGTTGAACGCCCAGTTCATCGCCATCGTCCAGGTGATGATCTACGCCGGTGCCATCATGATGCTGGTCATCTTCGTCATTATGCTGCTGAGCGTTGAGGAAGAGAAGCGACAGCGCCCGATGCGCCTCTCACCCGCGCAGGTGATGGGGCTGGTGTTAGTGCTTATTTTGTTTGCGCAGCTCATCTATGGGGTGGCCATCGCGGTCTTGCCGGGTGACCTGGGGGAGTTCAGCCCTGAGCGGATAGCCCGCGTGGGTGATGTCAAGACGGTGGCGGGTCTTCTCTTTACCAAATTCCTCTTCCCCTTTGAGGTGGCCTCCATCCTCCTCTTGGTGGGAATCATCGGGGCCGTGATCCTGAGCAAAAAGGAGCGATAAGAGCGATGCTGTCCAGTGTGCCGCCCATATACTTTTTGATTGTGAGTGCGGTGATCTTCGCCATCGGGGCGGTGGGGGTTTTGATCAGGAGGAATGCCATCGTCATTTTTATGTGCATTGAGATGATGTTCAGCGCCGTCAACCTCACCCTGATCACCGCCTCCCACCATCTCAATTCCCTGGATGGGGTCCTGATGGTCTTCTTCGTGATGACGGTGGCGGCGGCTGAGGCGGCCGTCGGTCTGGCCATCTTCGTCCTCCTCTTTCGGGGGCGGGGGACGATTAAGGTGGATGAAATAAACCTCTTGAAGTGGTGACGGGAGGAAGCGCCCTATGATCGAATTGGTGTGGTTGATACCCCTCTTTCCTGCCATCGGGTTTCTCTTCAACGGCCTGATCGCGCGGTGGTTTAACCTCGACAAACGGATCGTCGGCTGGGTCGCCTGTTCGGCCCTCGGGCTCTCCTTTCTTTTCTCTATTCTGATCTTTTTCAGCCTTGTGCAGCTTGCTCCCGAGGCCCGGGTCGCCGTGCCCGATAGGATCCTTTTCGACTGGATCGTGTCGGGAGATCTCAAGACGGTCATCGGATACAAGGTCGATCCCCTCTCCATCATCATGGCCCTGGTGGTCAGCGGGGTGAGCTTTTTTATCCACATCTACTCCGTGGGCTACATGCACGATGACTCCGGGTACACGCGATACTTCGCCTACCTCAACCTCTTCGTCTTCATGATGCTCACCCTGGTTCTGGCCAACAACTTCCTCCTCATGTTTGTCGGATGGGAGGGGGTGGGGCTCTGTTCGTATCTCCTCATCGGCTTTTGGTTTGAGCGGGATACCCCTGCCAATGCAGGGAAGAAGGCCTTTGTGGTCAACAGGGTAGGGGACTTTGGCTTTCTGTTGGCGATATTTTTAATCTTCGTCCATCTCGGTACCCTGGAGTTCAACGGGGTCTTCGCCGGGGCCCATTCCCTCGATGCCGTGACCGTGACCATCATCACCCTCCTCCTCTTTGTGGGGGCCACCGGGAAGTCGGCCCAGATCCCCCTCTATGTGTGGCTTCCCGACGCCATGGAGGGTCCCACCCCGGTCAGCTCCCTGATCCACGCCGCCACCATGGTCACCTCGGGTGTCTATATGATCGCCCGGTGCAACATCCTGTACAGCATGGCCCCGGTCTCCATGGCGGTCGTGGCCATTGTGGGCGCCGCCACGGCCATCTACGCCGCCTCCATGGGGCTTCTGCAGTTTGATATCAAGCGCGTGCTGGCCTATTCTACCATCAGCCAGCTCGGTTACATGTTTCTTGCCGTGGGGGTGGGGGCATTCAGCGCGGGGATTTTCCACCTCATGACCCATGCCTTCTTCAAGGGGCTCCTCTTTCTGGGTGCGGGGAGTGTAATGCACGCCATGAGCGGGGAACTGGATATGAGGAAGATGGGGGGGATCTGGAAGCGAGCCCCCATCACCTTCTGGACCTTTTTTGTGGCGACCCTGGCCATCGCAGGGATCCCCGGGTTCTCGGGGTTTTTCAGCAAGGACGAGATACTCTGGCAGGCCTTCGACAGCACCCACGGCCACGTGTTGCTCTGGCTCGTGGGGGCCGCGGCGGCGGGGATGACCGCCTTCTATATGTTCCGGCTCCTCTTTGTCACCTTTTTTGGGCGGTGCCGGGCCTCAGAGGAGGTGAAGAAGCACATCCATGAATCCCCTCCCATCATGACCATCCCCCTCATCATCCTGGCCACCCTCTCGCTCATCGGCGGGTATGTGGGGATACCCCATGTCCTGGGGGGGAGGAACTTCTTCCATGAGTTTCTCCATCCAGTCTTTGGGGGACACCCCGAGGGGGCAGGGCATGCTGCCTTTTCCCTGGTGAAGCCCGCCTTTGCCAGTGGGGGCGCAGGGATGGGGGGCGGCGACAGTAAGGAGCTTCTTTTGATGGGGGTCTCGGTGGCCATCGCCGTCATCGGGATCTCAATCGCCTTGTATCTCTATATCTGGAAGACCGAGATCCCCAAGCGGTTGGGCGAGCGGTTTAAGACCCTCTATACCGTCGTCTTCAATAAGTACTACGTGGATGAGCTCTATGAGGCCTCTTTTGTCAACAGCACCAAGCGGCTCGGTACCTTCCTCTGGCACCGGTTCGACGACGGGGTCATCGATCGCGGTGTGAACCTGGTGGCTGATGTGATGCTTTGGCTGGGGGGGGTACTGCGCAGGATCCAGACAGGCCGCGTACAGGGCTACGCCACCGGCATCATCCTGGGTGCCGTGATAATCATCTTATTCTTGATCAGGTGAGGAGTCTTGCATGAACCCCGTGGGCTTTCCCATTGTGACAGTAATCACCTTTTTCCCCCTGGCAGGGGCGATTCTGCTGCTCTTTGTACCCAGGGCCAAGGAGGAAATCCTCAAGTGGATGGCCTTGGTCATCTCCCTGGTGGAATTTGCCGTCTCCCTGCCCCTGTTCATTTTCTTCGATGAAGGGGTGGCCGGGATGCAGTTCGTGGAGCGAATCCCGTGGATACCCGAGTGGGGGGTTAATTACGTTATCGGGATCGACGGGATCAGCCTCCTGCTGGTCCTCCTGACCACGTTCTTGACGGTCCTGTGCATCCTCAGCTCCTGGCGTTCGGTGGAGCGGATGATCAAGGAATACATGATCGTCTTCCTCATCCTGGAGACCGGGATGATCGGGGTCTTGGCCTCCCTTGACCTCATCCTTTTTTACGTCTTCTGGGAGGTTACCTTGATCCCCATGTACCTCATCATCGGGGTCTGGGGTGGGCCGAGGAGGATCTACGCCGCTGTCAAGTTCTTCCTCTATACCATGGCAGGGAGTGTGCTGATGCTGGTGGCCATCCTCGCCCTGTACTTCCTCAACGGAAAGGCCACCGGGGAGTACACCTTTGATCTGCTGAAGCTCTACCAGACGGTCCTTCCGATTAATACCCAGTACCTCATGTTTGCGGCCTTTGGCGTGGCCTTTGCCATCAAGGTCCCTATGTTTCCCTTTCACACGTGGTTGCCCGATGCCCATGTGGAGGCCCCAACGGCCGGCTCGGTGATCCTGGCCGGCGTCCTCCTGAAACTGGGGACCTATGGATTCATCCGCTTTGCCATACCGCTCTTTCCCGTGGCCGCCTTCAAGGCGGTCCCCATTATATCCGTCTTGGCCCTCATCGGGATCATCTACGGTGCCCTGGTATCGATGATGCAGGCAGACCTCAAGAAGCTGGTGGCCTTCTCCAGTGTGAGCCACCTCGGCTTCGTCATGCTGGGGATGTTCGCCTTCAATGTGCAGGGGGTGCAGGGGAGCATCTATCAGATGCTCAATCACGGGGTGAGCACGGGGGCCCTCTTTTTGATCGTCGGCATGATCTATGAGCGGAGGCACACGAGGATGATCGCCGACTTCGGGGGGCTTGCACAGGTCATGCCGCTCTTTGCCACCTTTTTCATGGTCGTGACCCTCTCCTCCATCGCCCTGCCGGGGACCAACGGCTTTGTGGGGGAGTTCCTCATCCTGCTGGGGACCTTTAAGGCCAATCCCGTGTACGGTGTCTTCGGCGCCACGGGTGTGATCTTGGCTGCCGCCTATATGCTCTGGATGTTCCAACGGGTGATGTTCGGCGCCGTTACGCACAAGGAGAATCGTCGGCTCAAGGACCTCAATCTGAGGGAAATCGTGACCTTGATACCCATCGTCGTCATGATCGTCTGGATGGGGGTCTACCCGAAGTTCTTCTTTAAGAAGATGGAGCTCTCGGTTCAGCACTTCCTCTATGATATCAAGGCGCGATATGAGGCCGTCGTGCCACCACCCACAGAAACAGAATCAGAACAACTGCTGGATACGGAAGAAGAGAAGTCGGACCATACGCTCGTGGATATAAAGGAGTAAGAAGGAGATGGAGACCTTTCAGATCCAGTTTTCGACAACAGACCTCCTCGTGATCGCCCCGGAGCTGGTGCTGAGCGGCTTCGCCTTGGTGATCCTCCTCATGAGCGTCTTTGCTCGCTCCGAGCGGAGGGGGTTCCTCGGCTACACCGCCCTCGTAGGGGTGGTGGTCGCCTTCATCTCCCTGTATTGGGGGATCGGGCAAGAGACGAGCGCCTTCAGCGGCATGGTGAGGATCGATCCCTTTTCTTTATTTTTCAAGGCCTTGATAATGGTCATCGCCTTCTTGACTATCCTGGCCTCCCTGGATTATGCCAAGCGGGAGGGGATAGGGTTCGGCGAATATTATGTCTTGATCTTATTCGCCACCGTGGGGATGATGGTGATGGCCTCGGGGATCAACCTCCTGATCATCTTTTTGGGGTTGGAGGTGATGTCCATCTCCATCTATGTCTTGGCCGGCATCATGCGGGATGATACGCGATCGGTGGAGGCGGCCTTTAAATACTTTTTATTGGGGGCCTTCGCCTCGGCCTTTCTGCTGTACGGCATCGCCTTGACCTATGCCTCGACCGGCACCCTCGATCTGGGCGGGATCAGCACGGTCCTGGCAGAGCAGGCGTGGATCAGGGGGATGCCCATCCTCATCACCGGGCTTGCCCTGCTCATGGTGGGGTTCGGGTTTAAGATCGCCCTGGTCCCCTTTCACATGTGGACCCCTGACGTCTATGAGGGTGCCCCCACGTCCATTACGGCCTTCATGGCCACGGGGGTCAAGACCGCGGGGTTCGCTGCCTTCGTGCGGGTCTTCTTCTACGCCCTGCCTGCTCTGCAACCCTACTGGACGGAGATCATGTGGATCTTGGCTGTCGCCACCATGACGGTGGGGAATATCATTGCCCTCTCACAGACGAACATCAAGCGGATGCTCGCCTACTCCAGTATCGCCCATGCGGGCTACATCCTGGTGGCCTTTGTGGCCGGCAACGACCTGGGCCGATCGAGCATCCTCTTTTACCTCCTGGCCTATTGTTTTATGAACATCGGGGCCTTTACGGTGGTGATCCTCCTGGGGAAGAAGGGGGAGGAGAATACCCTGATCAGCGATTATGCGGGTCTCGGTTTTGGTCACCCCCTCTTGGCAGTCGCCATGGC
>Ga0307425_1001157_pt1 | contig 16078 bp, 23 predicted proteins | sample SalMarWE160330MG_FD_202152 | JGI IMG/M metagenome (GOLD analysis project Ga0307425, IMG submission 202152) | Salt marsh sediment microbial communities from the Plum Island Ecosystem LTER, Massachusetts, United States - WE1603-30 | ecosystem: Environmental > Aquatic > Marine > Intertidal zone >... | reverse complement strand
CAAAACAATTTATAAACGAATTTATAAAAATGTATGATAACGAACAACTGTATAAGGTAATGAGATTAATACAGTTAGAAATCCAAAAAAGACATAGAAAGGAATTAAACAATGAACTCTGATATATTAACATTTGAAGAATTTATAAATGAAATAGAAGTAAATATAGATACTCAAGAAAAAAATAATTATTGGATAACTGATTTTTTCGAGAAAAATAGTATAAAAACTTCAAAAATACATTTGGATGCTGGGGATTATACATTTAAATTATTTGGTTTTCCATATGAAGTTTATATTGAGAGAAAAAATTCTTTAAATGAATTATCGGGCAATTTAAAACCTGGTAAAAATAATAGAGACAGATTTTATAAAGAATTTGATAAAATAAAAAACCGGGAAAAGTATTTATTGGTTGAAAATGATTCCATAGATAATTTAATATCGGGAACCTATGGGACAAAATTTAACAAAAATAGCTATATAGCAAATTTAATATTGTTATTGAAACGATATAATATACAGTTATTTTTCATCAATAGATATAACATGGGATTTTGGATTTTGAAATTGTTTTATTATCATTATTATGAAATTATGTAAAGCTCTTACTTCTTTTTTTATGATATAATTTAAGTAAAGGAGGTATTGACATGACAAAAAAAGACAATAAATTAAATGAAAAACAAAAGTTATTTTGCCAATTTTATATAGAGAATTTTAATGCCACTCAGGCGTATATAAATGCTTATCAAGTCGAGTATAGGACTGCACATGCAGCCGGTTCTAGAATGTTAGCAAATGTTAGCATAAAAAAAGAAATTACTCGATTAAAAAGAGAAAAAAATAAAAAATTATTCGCTAATTCAACCGACATTTTAGATCAAATAATAAAAATTGCCTTTTCTAACCTGGGCGATTTTGTCGAATGGGGTTCAAAAGAGGAATATGTTATCGGAGAATTTGGACCGATAAAAGACCCGGAAACAAAAGAGTTCTTGACTCAAATTAAAAGTTATGTTGAATTAAAGGACAGTAAATTTGTTGATACTTCTTTAATTCAAGAAATTAGTCAGGGAAAAGACGGAATAAAAATTAAATTGAAAGATACTAAATGGGCAATTGATTATCTGGTTAAGCATTTCGATATGTTTACCGAGGAATGGAAACGTAAGATCGAGGAAGCTAAGTTGGATATTCTTAAAAAGAATAATAATTATGAAGATAATCCCCCAGACATTGAATTTATTGATGATATCCCGGAGGTGAATTCTAATGATTGCAGTAAAAACAGCAAAGAAAAAAACTAAAACTAAAGTAAAATTAACTGACTGTATCGGTCATGATTATTATGAAATGTATCATCATATTAAAAATGATAGATTTATGCATTATTTAATGAAGGGTGGGCGTGGCTCTTTAAAGTCCGCTTTTGCCTGTATAATGACTATATATTTAATGACTAAAGATTATAAAGAAGGAAGGACTACTCATGCTATAGCACTAAGAAAAGTACATAATACAATCCCTGATTCGATTTATTCGACTCTTATGTGGGCTATTGATTTATTACAGGTAGGTCATTTATGGCACACTACAAAGTCACCTTTAAAAATCTGGTGCGGCGAAAATACAATTCTTTTTAGAGGTTGTGCCAATCAGGAAGACCACAAAAAAATAAAAAGTATAAAATTCAAAAAGGGATATTGCAAATATGCTTTGTTTGAAGAATTATGCGAATTTAACGGCATGGATGAAGTCAATAGTATTAATCAATCATTATTTAGAGGTACAGATGAAGCAATAGCGTTTTATATGTATAATCCACCAGCAAGTAAAAATAACTGGGTTAACAAGGAAGCTAAGAAAAAAATAAAAAATAGATTTGTTCATCACTCAACATATTTAGAAGTTGAAAAATATAATCCTGGATGGCTCAAAACTGTATTTATAAATGAAGCTAAGAACATGAAAGAAAATAATCCACGTGGTTATAAACATATGTATCTTGGGGAAGAGATCGGTGAAGGATTAGAAATATATCCACCTTTGACACCTGATAATCCCGAGGGAATTGTTGAGTATCGAACAATTACAGATGAAGAATTAAAAGAGTGTGTAAAATTAGATAGAGGATTCGACTTTGGAGCTACTCACGCAAGTTGTTATAGTGGAGTTTATTATAACAAGAAAAAAGAGTGTATTTATATTGTTGAAGAGGTTTATTTATATGGTGCTTCGAATAATCTCTTAGCTTCCTCAGTATATAATAAATGTGGAAGTAGCTATATTATTGGTGACAGTGCAAATAAAAATTTAATTTCAGAATTAAATATGCTGGGATTAAATATTGGGAAATGTAAAAAAGGACCTGACTCATTAACACATGGTATAATGTGGTTAAGAGGAAGAGCTAGGATTATTATTGATAAAAAGAGAACACCAAATATTGCAAATGACTTTTCGAGTTATGAATTTAAAAAAGATAAAGAAGGTAATGTCATTCATGATTTTCATGAAATGCACGAGCCGGACGGTTGTGCAAGTGTTAGATATGCTTTGGAACGTCATATATTAAATTATAAATTGAAATTTGGTGTATTAAGATTATAGGAGAATTATTATGATAAAAGAATTATTACATGAAGAATTTGAAATTAAAGAAAAATTTGAAGAGTTGAAATTATTAACTGGTTGCCCAGATTCATATTTAAAAGAATTAGAAAAAGAAGTTTCTGAGCTTCCTATAACTTTATCAAATTTGATAGATAAAAAAATATATAATTATAAAAATATTTATAATAAAACTTTAGAATATCAATGCGAAAAAGTAAGAGAATTATTAAACCAATCATGTTTAATTGATAGATTAATTTATATTTTAAAATTAGATAAATTTGCGAATTGGTTAGAAAGGAAGCTAAGAAATAGATTAATAATGGCTAAAGTAAAAAATATTTTTAAAGATATTAAATAAAACAGGTCCCCCCTACCCTATTATTTATTCAAAAATGATAAAAAAGGGGGGAATTTTCGAGATAGGGGAGAGAGGAAATGTTAACTGAAATAATAAAAATTATATTTGAAATAATAAAAAGAAGAAAAGAAGATATTTCAATTTTTATTTTAACAGAGGAAGAAGTTGACTTGGTTGACTTTTCAAAATTAAAGGAAGCTAAGAAAGAGGAAGCCAAGAAAAAAGAATTCCCAATTTATATGGGAGATGAAAAAATAAATTAGGTGGTGAAATTATGAGTGTAAAAGAATTAATAAAAAAGGACCAGGATAAAAAAGAATATAGATATAAAGCTAGAAAATATTATAATTACAATCCAGAAAATCAAGCCGGAGAAATAACAAGCTTTTATAATGGTCAAATTTATACAACTAAAGTTGATAAAATGTTGTATACAAACTTTTTTAGATTGTTAGTAAATCAAAAAATAAATTATTTATTGGCAAAAGAACCAGAAATAAAAACTAATGATTTAATTACAGTTGTAAATATAGTTAATACATTAGAAGAAGCTTTATTAAATGCTTCTTTGGATTCTAGAGCCTGGTTATTTTTATATGTTGAAAACAATAAATTGGATTGGATATTTGTTCATGATAGCGAAATAATCCCGATTTATGATAAATATAATAAAAATATAGAAGCTGTAATTAGATATTATAAAAATCCCAAAAACGAAAAAATAATTACAATTGAAACATGGACATTAACAGGTGTAAAAATAGAATATTTAGAAAAAGACTCTATAATAAAAACAGAAGAAAGAACACACTGGGTTGATAATACATTTTTCAGAGGTGAATTAATAAGTTCTGAAGGTAAAAACTTGCCTTTTATTCCTTTTATACCTCTATTCAATAACAGGGATAAAGTATCAGATTTAAAAGGTGGTATTCAGGATTTAATTGATTTTTATAATTCTATATCAACCGGGCTTGTTGATAATATTGATAAATTCCAGGAAGCAATCACAAAATTAAAAGGTTTTGCGGCTGACTCTGAGGAAATGAAATTAATAAATAAAAATATGAAGAAATATAAAATGGCGGCTATCCCTAATGAAAATGGAGACATAGAGTATATGAAAATAGATATACCTATTGAAGCTAGAAAATTAATTTTAGAACTTCTAAAAGAAAATATATTTAAGATAGGACAAGGATTGGACCCTGACAAATTAGCCGGAGAATCAAATGTTACAAATGTTGTGATTAAATCTCGATATTCTGCTTTGGATATGAAAGCAAATGGTACCGAAAAACAACTAAAATTATTTTATGAAAAGTTTATTAATTGTTTAAATTTATTTTATAGATCAAATATTGACCCGGGAATTACTTTTAATAGATCAATGATTTTTAATGAGGGTGAAGTAATAGACAACTGTATTAAATCCATGGACTTATTAGATTTGGAAACTATATTAGAAAATCATCCTTGGGTTACAGATGTTAAAAAAGTTATGGCAAGAATTAAAGCAGAAAAAGAAGAAAATTTTCAAAGACAGCAAGACCTTATTAAAAATAATCTAACCAAAGAATCTAATATGAATACAGATGATTTAACTAATCAAGAATAAGGAAGCTTAGAATTTAATTCCCTCGAATTCGGGGGTTTTATTTTTTTTTTACTGTATTTATTCTTAGCTTCCTCTAAATTAAATATTCTATAAAATTATAATCCTGTTGTTGATACAGTTATTTTTTTAAAACCAAAAAAGAAAAAAGTCAATTGCCAAATGGACCTTTTTATATACTTTTTAAATACTTTTTAAATACTCTTGACGAGACGGTTTAAATTTAGTTGTATTGCTGGATTGATAAAAAGATAGGTAACTAAAAAGGGACTAAAAGTAACCAAAAAGGGATTTTAGGTAACCAAAAAGGGACTTTAGGTAACCAAAAAGGGAGAATAATAAGAAACTATTATTGAAATTGGTTGCCAATATGATATAATATGTATACTAAAAATATGGAGGCTAAAAATGAGTAATAAAGAGTTTAAAATAAAAATCAGTAATAATTTATTGCAAAAGACTAAATATGATTTAAATATATATACACAAAAATTAATTATGCTTTTAATATATAAAAAGAAAAAAGAAATACTTGATGATAAAGTTTATAATTATAATGGAACTTTTGACGAAAATAAAATATATGAAGTTTTAGACAATGTAATGGAAAATTCAACTATTTTAAATTTAGGAGAATTAAAAAGTTTATTTGGAAATAAAAAAAATATATCATTTAGAGAAATAGAAAATTATTTTATAAATTTTAGTGGTTCTATACAATGGATAGAAAATAATCAAATAAAAAAAATTATTCCAATTGGTAGACTTTTAAATGTTTATATGGAAACAAAAGAAATTGAATTTTTTTTAAATTATGAAATAAAAGATTATATTTTATCCTTAAAAAATAAGTGGTCAGAAATAGATATAAGTATTTATTTACAGTTATCATCTAAATATCAGATTAGATTATATGAATATTTATGTTTATATGATTGTGTTAAAAATAATAAAACAAATTTCATGAGAAAAAGAACACTTGAAGATATAAGAAATTTTTTTGATATTCCTGATAGTTATCAAATGAAAAATATAAAACAGAAAGTATTTAATCCGGCTATAAAAGCATTAAATAAAATATATGCCGAAAATGGGCAAAAAATAAATTTAGTTTGCTTAAAACTAGATAAAAATAACCCAAAAAAAATTACTCATTTAAGAATTGATATAAATAAAATAAAGGAGGAAGCTAAGAATGTTGTATAATTGCGAACATTGCGGCAAACCTTTTGATTATCCATTAATAGAAAAATCCCCATCAAGAATTAAAAATATGTGGATTTTAATTATTTGTGGATTTTTTACGTGTGGTTTGGGATGGTTATTGTTACCAGCGGCAATAATAAAAGTTCCTGATATTAAAAAATGCCCTCACTGTTTAAAAAAAATAAATAATAAATAAAATTATTAAAAAAACGACTGTAGATACTATTAAATATACAGTTGTTTTTTTATATGTTATAATTAACATTAATAAACCATGATAGCCCATGGAAAAAGGCGAAATAAAAGTCGAGAAAAAACTCGGAAAAATTGGAGGAATAAAAATGGCAAAATATATAAAAGTTGATGACAAAATCTTGGAAAAATTAAAGACTGATGAAAACTACAAAAATGATATTAAAGTAGATGATTCAATTGATGAAAAGAATTTTATTACAAAATCAAGATTTAACGAAATCAACGATAAATATAAGGCAGAATCCGCAAAAAACGAAACTTTACAAAAACAGGTTGATGAAACTAAAAATATGCTTGAAGGAAGCAAAGAATATAAAGAAAAGTATGAAAGCTTAAATGAAAAATATTCTAGTGAAATTGAAGCTAAAAACAAAGAAATCACAAATACTTCAAAAAGATATTTATTAGATCAAAAATTGAGGGAATCAGGGGCAAGACATACAAGGCTTTTGATGAAAGAAATAGACCTTGACAAAATAACTGTTGAAAATGACAATTTGTTAGGGTTTGACAACACTTTAGAAAGTCTTAAAAAAGATTATTCTGATATGTTTGAAACTAGACAAAGCACAAATAATTTACCAGGTGCCAATAATAATTCTAATAATAATGATGGCGAAGAATTTAATAATATCGATTGGGCGGCTAAAGCTAAAGAATATTTAGGTTAATAATAAGAAAGAGGTGTAAACGTATGGCTGATGAAGCTAAAAACATAAACACAAACACAAATAATGAGGAAGTTAAGGAAGCTAAGAAAACTGTAAAAAAACCTAGAAAAGTAAAATCATTAAAAGATAAAGTTTGTGAAATTCTTAATATTACAGAATTAACAGACAAAGAAAGAATACAAGGTGGAGTTTGCAAATTTTTTGATTTGGGAAATATACCTTCTAGTTTATTAATTCCAACTGGAAAGTATAAAAGAAATGAAAAAGGTGAAGAAATTCCGTTGTATGGTAAAAAGTTTATTATCGAAAGAGAAAAAATAGTAAGAGAAGTAAAAACAAAATTAAAATCAGGACTAGGCGAAGATTATAAAAGATTAACTGTTGAGATAAAAATGTTTAAGCCAAAGTTTGGGGCTACAAAAAATAGATGTTTTTTCAAAGTTGGAGTTTATATTTATGGACCTGATTTTCCAAGACTTATAAAACAAGTCGGAAAAAACAAAAATGTAAAAATAATAACTTAATGTTAGGAGTGAATTTAAATGGCTCATAGTTTTTCATATCCTGTAAGCTATATAAAAGAATATAATGAAAGGCTTGAAGGTGCTTTCAAAATGGCTAGTGTCACAAGTAATTTAGATGCTAGACCTGGAACGTTTAAACAATCAGATGTAGACAATAAAACTATATATATTAGAAGTACTACAATTGACGGATTATCAAGTTATTCTCGTACATCTGGATATGTCGCTGGTGATATTGCAGTGGCTTGGAATAGTCATACATTTTCCCAAGATAGAGGACGAAATTACCAGATTGACGCAGTTGATGAAGTAGAATTAGGATTAGAATTAATGCGTGTAGGTAGCGACGTTCAAAGGTTGCACGTAGCCCCAGAAGTAGACGCTTATAGATTTGAAGCGGTTTGTTCTGCTTGTGGTATAGATGTAAATGCTGATTTGACTTATGATACAGTTATCGCCGCAATTGATGAAGCAATAAAAACTTTGTTTGATGCTGAAGTTCCAGAAGAAGGGCGTGTATTGTACGTTAGTAGTGCAGTTCATAAATTAATGAAAGAGTCTGGTGTATTTGATTACACTAGAGATGTAGGAAGCGGAAACACTAATGTATCAAGAAATATAGAAACATATGAAGGAATGATGGTTAAAAAAGTTCCAGCGGCTCGTTTTTATACTGATTTTGATTTTGAGACCTCAACTGGTGACGGTGCATTTACCGCCGCAAGTGGAAGTTATAAAATTAATTTTGCAATTGTTTCTGAAAGATATGTTTTGGGAATTAAAAAGCATGAAGTTCCAAAGGTAGTAAAAGCCGAAAATATTTATCAATATGATTCTAATTTTTATTGCTTTAGACTATTACATGATTGCTTTGTTCCAAATGACAAAGTATCGGCTGTATATGTTCATTGTGTGGCAGACGCCGAAGCTTAAAGTTTAAAAATTATAATATATAGAAAGGTTGGTTAAATGTTAGAAAAAATAATAAAATATTATGCCAGAGTTTCAGATTCGGCGATAGAAAACCTTAAAAAAGAAAAAAAATATCAATTTAGAAAACAATTAACCAACCATTCATTATTAAAAGTTGTGGAGTCTCATTATGAGAGTATAACAAATAGTGAGGAAGCTAAGAAATTAATCAAAGAATATACAAAAAGTATGAATAATATGTATATTCCAGCAAGGAACGAATATAATAAAACCCTTGCATTATTAAAAGCGACAAAAGACCCAATTTTAAAGCAAAAAATTATTGATAGATATGCCGAAAAGGGGATACATGGATTTACAGCAAAAAACGGCGATAGATGGAATATTGAAACATATAGTAATATGGCTACTACTCATTTTAATAATGAGTTAGTTAGATTATCAGTTTTAGAAACTGTAAAAGATAATGAAAAAGTAAAAGTTTCTACAAGTAAAAATCCTTGTGAAAAATGTATACCTTATGAAAATAAAATTTTGACTTTATATCAATTAGAGGAAGCTAAGAAAAAAGGCTTGTTTCATGTTAGATGTAAACATTTTGTTACAAAGGTTGTGTAATAAGTGGCAAGAACTAAAAAAGAACTGGAAAATTTAATATTACCTAATTTAGTAACCGAGACACTTTTAAGAAAGTGGCAAAGAAAACTAAAAGGTTCATTAACAAAGGAACATAGACAAAAATGTTTATATTTTATTAAAATGTATAAGGAGGGAATTTAAATGGCTTTGACTAAAAAAGGATTTCTTGAAGAACTAACCAAATCATTAACTTTATATGGAACTAAAAATTATTTGGCTGTAACTGTTGACTTATCAGAAGAAACATATAATACAGTTGCAACACATGAACTTTTAACAGTAACAGGACTTGTAAGATTGAGAATTTTACCGGTTGTAACTGTTGAGGGTGACGATACAACCGGAAATACTTCTAATATTTCATTAGGTCATGAATCTGATACTGCTAATTTTATAGCCGCAACAGATGTTGACGACTTGGCAGCTGGTGAATTATGGTTAGATGCTACGCCAACCGAGGTAGCAATTGATTTTTCGAGTATTATAGATAAAATAGTAAATAGTGTAGATGTTGGATATGAAATAACAGGCGAAGCGGCAACCGCCGGAACTATTGTATTCCATTGTTGGTGGGAACCACTTGATGCAAATGGAAATGTTGTAGCTGGTGACGGTTCAGCAATGGTATAATAAGTTATAAAGGATGATTAAAAGTGGTAAGAATAACAAATAGACTTGCAATATTTAATAGTACATTCAGAAGAAATATTGATAATACATTAAATGAGCTTGGTAAATTTGCAAAAAGTAAATTAGATAAACATGCGGCGGTTGATACTGGATTTATGAAATCTCATAATAAATATTTTGTAAAAACTAATAAAGTAGAGGTTGGAAATTATAATGTTGAATATAATATTTATCAAGAATATGGGACCTCTAAAATGTCTGCACATCCATTTGTTAGACCAGCCGCTTTTAATTATCAATCGCAATTAAAACATATAGCTATTACAAACCTTAGAAGGGGGATGACATAATAATATGGAGATAGATAAATTAGTTGAATATATAAAGGCTAGAATTGAAAATTTAACCGATTTAACTGTATATAATAAAAAATCCCCTACAACTAATAAAGTTTATCCAAATGTAGTATTTAGATTTTATACAAATAGTTATTTGGTTAGACATAGAAAAGATTGGATTCTTGAGATTGACTATTGGAACGATACGCCAGACGATAGTGATATAATACAAGCGGGAATTGATGTAAAAAATGGAAGAACAGTTGACGAGGTTGATTATATAGGATTAAATAATAGTACACAAGACGAGACCGAAGGATTTTATAAATGTTATATTGATTTTGAAAGCGATATACCAGACCCGGAACCGTATATATCACATTATCATCAAAGATATATCGTCCAGGTCGATTAAAAGAAAGGAGTGATTTATAAATGGCAATTAATGCAGTTGACCCAGTAATCCCAGTTGCTAATGATGTAATTTTGGGTGAGTTTAAAGTATATGTTAATTACGGAACACCTAGTCAATTACTTTTGGGTGTTACTCGTGATGGGTGCAAGGTTGATATAGAAAGAACAATAAAAGAATTAGCTTTTGACGGTGCATATGGACCAACTTTGGATAGTAACGGAGTTCCATTGGTTAGATATGATACGTTAATTGGTAGAATCACTTTAAATAATTTATATTTAAAATATTTCAATAAAAAAACTATCTCTGATTGTGAATCTGATGATACTTGGGTAAGTGCAGATTGGAGTAATACCGGCGGTACTTATGCCGCAGAAACATCAATTATAAATACCGGCGATCAATCGGCAAAATGTTCAATAGCCAGTGGGCAAACAGCCAACGGAATACATAATGTTAAAAGTTTAGATTTGACTGTTTTTGATAATGGTGAAGTATCAGACGACGACGATTTTATTGGTTTTAGTGTTTATATAACGTCGGCAATGAAAACGATTCTGGGTACTGATAGTATACAGTTAAGAATTCATAAAGATGCATATTTAACCGAAACAAATTATTTTTGGTATGATATTGAATCTACAGATTTAACCGCTGATGTATGGACAAATTTCAAAGTTGCTAAAGGTGATTTTACAGAAGAAGGGACCGCAAGTTGGTCAGCCGTAACAGGTTTATCTTTTCAAGTTCCCGACGAAACTGATGATGCTCTAGAATTTTTGATTGATAGCATGGATTTAATACAAGATCAATCAGATTCGTCAATAGTTCCTGTTAACGGTTCGGGTTTTGGATATACCAACGAAACAACTTACAAAGAATTTACACCAAATCTTGAAATCTCAGATAGTGATTATTTAGAAAATATAACTTTGGTAGGGCAAAAGACTGACGGAAAAATGTTTAAAATAATTCAAGAAAATGTTTTAAATGATGGGAATATTTCTTTATCATTTGAAAGTAAAGATGAAGTAGTACATGAAACACAATTTACAGGACATTATAAATATGGTTCTGGGTTAACATGTCCCATTAAATTTAGGGAATATACGTCATAAGTAAAGGAGTTGATTTTTAAATGGGTATAAATGTATTTAATCCGGCAGTACCAGAAAAAGCAAATGATATTATACTTGGAGAAGGCGAACTATACAAAGATTATGAAGAAGCCGGTTCAGCTCTTATCGGTGCTACCAGGGGCGGTTCAAAACTAGAAATAGAATGGACTAAAAAAGAAATTGTTTACGACGGAGCAATGGGACCAACAAAAGGAATGAGAAGGACCGAGAGATTTGTTCCGAAATTGATGATTAATTTTCTTAAATTAAATTATAGTAATTTTGCTTATGGTCTTAATGTTACTGTAACTGATGGAACAGATCAGGACGGAACATATAAAGAAACTGCATTTAGTACAAGCTTCGCCGCCGCTGATGTATTAGACAATGTAACTTTTAAAGGTTATACAGCCGACGGAGATTATTGCATAGTAAAAATATTAAATGCTTTGAATATAGATAATATTAGCCTGGAATTTAAGGAAAAAGACGAGGTTGTAAGTGAAATGACATATACTGGATTTTATAGTTATTTAACACCAACAACGCCGCCATTAGTAATCCAGAAGGAAATTCCTAGTTAATTAAAACAATAGAAAGGGTGTATTACATGGAAATTAAATTAAAAGGCAAAGACATGATATTAATCTCTAGATTAATAAAAAAATTAAAATTAAGAATTTATTTAAGGGAATTAAAAAAAGAATTTAAAGATCAAGATATTAAAGATTTTAATCAAAGTATAGATTCAGCTTTTATTATGGGTGACCTGATATTATATGTTTGTGAACAAATTGACGAAGCTATTGACGAAATAGACGAAATTTTACAATCAACTTTAGATATTGACATAACTACATTAAGTTATGAAGAAAAGGCTAGATTAACAGTTGATATTATAAAAAATGCAATCCCAAAAAGTATAATGGATTCATTGGAATCATTAAACCCAAATATGAATATAAAAAAAAATTCGAACCAGGAAAAGAACTAATAACAATATCAGATTTAATCGATAATTTAATTTATCAATTTGACTTTGTAATAAATAATTTTTCTGAAGAAAATTACATTGAGCCTATAATGATGTATTATAAAGATTTTAATTATGTTGAATATATAATGAACCTATCCTTTAAAGATGGGTTCAAACTTTATTTAAAATGTATGAAAAATATAAATAAAGAACAGGAAGAAATAATAAAAGAAAGAGTATTTAAAGTATGGTTAATTGATATACAAAATGGATATAAAGGCGATTTTGAAAAATATTATCAAGATAAAGTCAGAAAAGTTGAAGAATCAAATTTAACTAGAAAAGAAAAAATATCAGAAGAACAAAGGATAAAGAAAAAAGTAGAATTAAAAAAACATGCAAAAATGGAAGAGGTGAAATTTAATTTATGATAATTACAAGGACTGAAGTAAAAAATTTATTAAAAATAACTGGTACAGATTGGGACTCTTTTATAGATATGAATATCCCAATAATAGAACAAGTAATATGTGATTACTGTAATAATGATTTTATTGATAAAAGGTATGATTGGTTTTCTTCAAATGGAATTGCTTTTGTAAATGCCACAAATGAAATTACATTTACTGATATCGGAAATAAAGATTTAATAGCTGGTGATAGTATAAGAATTTATAGATCAAAAAGAAATAATCAATCATTTACAATTGATACTGTAAATTCTAATAGTTTAATTTTAAATGATATTGATACAATTAAAGAAGAAACAGCCGATAATGTTGTATATCTAACAAAATTAGATTATCCAAAACCTTTAAAATTAACAGCTTCTAAAATGATGAAATTTTTAATGTCTGAGTTAGATAATAATAAAACACCAGGGGCAAAAAGTGAAAAAATTGACGATTATTCTATTACTTATGAGGATGATTATCAAGGTTTTGCTTTATCAATCATGAAATTTTTAAATTCATATAGATATTTATATAAAATCGATTTATTCAATTATACGAGGAGGGTTTGAAATGGCTATTCCTTATATAACTTGTGATAAATTTAAATTTACTGGGGAAGCTAAGAATAGTAAAGGTATACCTATTCCAACTTATACCGAATCTGAAATATTAGGATATATGGGAAGTGGTCAGGATAATATTATTACAACCGCCGGAAAAGATACAATTGAAACCAGGTGGAAATTTTTCACACCTGATTTTACAATTAATTTGAAAGATAGAATAAATTATCAGGGTGATACCTACGAAGTAATAGCACAACCTAGAAATACAGCTTTTAGAAATCATCATATTAAAACAATGGTTAGAAAAATAGATAATGTCAAGCAATTATAGGAGGTGAAATAATGAATTTAGCTGATTTATTCTTTAATATTAATGTCAGAGGTGGCAATGAAACGCTAACAACAATAAACAGACTAGGAAATCAATTTACTAACTTAGGTGGAAAAATTAAAGGAATGGGAAGCTTAGTTACTCGTGTCGGTGCTGGTTTAACTGCTGGTTTAACGGTCCCTATAATAGGTTTAGTTGGTGCTGGATTAAAGTTTAATATGACAATGGAAGGGCTACAAAGTTCTTTTAAAGTTTTATTAGGCAGTGAAGAAAAAGCAATTGATATGACTGCAAAATTAAAGAAAATGGGAGCGGAAACACCTTTTGAGGTTACAGGTTTAGCAGACGCAACGAAAACACTATTATCCTTTGGAGTTACAGAGGAAAAAGTTTTACCAATAATGTCAAAACTGGGGGACGTGTCACTTGGTAATGCTGAAAGGTTTAAGGCTTTAAACTTAGTAATGGGTCAAGTATCAGCCAACGGAAAACTCCAAGGTCAGGATTTATTACAGTTTATAAATGCCGGGTGGAATCCTTTGCAACAAATAATTGCCCGGACTGGTGAGACAATGAGCGAAGTCAGAGATAGAATGTCAAAAGGTAAAATATCAATAAAAGAAGTAGAACAGGCTTTAAATGACGCAACAAGTGAAGGCGGTCGTTTTTATAAAGGTATGGAAGAAGGTAGTAAAACATTATCAGGTAGATTGTCAACATTAAAAGATAATTTCATGGAACTTTTAGGAAATGCTACAAAACCTTTATTTGATTTTATAGCCGAAAAGGCTGTTCCATTTTTAATTGATTTGGTACAAAAATTTAATAATTTATCAGCCCCAATAAAAATAGCAATTACAGTTTTTACTTTGTTAGCCGCTTCTATAGGTCCATTGGTTGTTATATTTGGTGGTTTTGTATTTTTGCTCGGTGGTGTTATAACAGCCTTTGGAACAATTATAACAGCGATTACAACTTTAGTTACTGGATTAGGATTTTTATTGATACCTATTGGCTTGTTAGGTGCGGCTTTTGCTTTGTTAACTACTGTAATGGCTGGTATTGGTATTTGGTATTTAATAGATCGTTTTGGAAGTTTAAAAGGTATATTTGAAGCTATACAACTTTTTATTAATACCTCATTAGTCCCGGCTTTTCAATTTTTGGCAAGTGGTGAAGGATTAGGAAAAGTAAGTGAAAATTCTTTAATTACACATAATAGATTAAAAATACTTAGAGATAAAATGCTAGAAATAAGAAATTTTGTGGTTGACACATTGGTTCCAGCGTTACAATATTTAGCAACCGGCGAAGGTTTAGGAAAAGTAAAAGATTCGTCGGGAAATCTAAGGAGCGAATTAGCAGAATTAAGAAAGAAACTTGAAAATATTAGGGATTATATTAATAATACTGTATTACCAGTATTGAAATATTTGGCGACTGGTAAAGAAGGAAGTTTAAATAATGTAAAGGGTATGTCAGAAGATACAAAAGACGAAATTAAAAATTTAAGAAATGAAATTGAAAAATTTATTAAAAAAGTTAAAGATTTTGACGCTTCAAGTATGGTCAAAGAACTTGGAAAAATTGTTGACGCTGTTGGGGCGATAATTGACGCCGTAACGAGTGCCACTAAAGAAATAGGTAGTTTTTTCGCTTGGGCAAAACAAAAGGCTGACTCAATTAAATCTTTTATAGATAGTATTGACCCAGAATTACAACCAAAAAAAAGAAATATGAAAGGTTTTGCTGAAGGGGTTATAAATAATCCCGAAGGTAGATTTGCATGGGTAGGTGAAAAAGGACCAGAAATAATGTATGTTCCTAGACATAGCAATATATACACTAATAATCAAAGTAAAAGAATGTTAGAAAGTAGCGGTAAAATGTTTAAATCAATGGTTAATAATAATAACAGTAATAACGAAAATAAAAATATTATTATGTATGGTAATATATTAATAGATGCTAAAAATATAAAAGAAATTAATGATGTAATTGATGTCTTTAAAAATATAAAACCCTTTAAAAATAGGATTTAATGAAATGAGGTGAAATAATGGGTTGGCATTATAGTAATGGTGGTGGTGTAGGATATGCTTATAGTTTATTGAACACATACAATCAACATTGCGCGGCGATCGGTGGACTTACACCCGGAACAGCTATTATAAAATTAATGGTAAAAGCCGCTGGGTATTCTGGTGCGGTTGCTACTAGATTGGTAGCTTGGGGACCTGGTGGCGTTGCAGTTACTCAGTCTGGAAGTTTTACAATGGCTGACGGAAGTATATCAACTCAGTATGTTTATGAAAAATCTGTAACTGCTCATATTATGGGTGGTGATACTGTTTGGGTAGGTTTATATAGAAATCCTTTGGGTTCTCATATAATGGAAACAACTTCAGGAAGCGGAAATGGATATAGGA
>Ga0307425_1001156_pt1 | contig 16081 bp, 12 predicted proteins | sample SalMarWE160330MG_FD_202152 | JGI IMG/M metagenome (GOLD analysis project Ga0307425, IMG submission 202152) | Salt marsh sediment microbial communities from the Plum Island Ecosystem LTER, Massachusetts, United States - WE1603-30 | ecosystem: Environmental > Aquatic > Marine > Intertidal zone >... | reverse complement strand
AAAGCGTGGACCAAGAGTATGTTAATAATCTTCTGGTCGATTATAAAGACAACCAGCCCATTGAGCCCATGCCTTTGCCCAATTGGTTCATTAAAATGGACGATCTTTCAGCCAAAGCCAGAGAAGCAGTGGAAAACGGCCGCGTCAAGTTCAACAAAGAGGTATGGAAGAAAGAAATGCTAAGGTGGATGGATAACATCATGGATTGGCCTATCAGCCGCCAGATCGTGTTTGGCATCAGGATACCCGCCTGGTACAACGTCAAGGAAAACCCCAATATCTACACCTTGTTCATAGACAAGAACGGCCGCACGCACGACGGCACCATTTCCTATCTTATGGAGGGATACTCTCTTGAGGAGATCAGCAGCGGTCTGCAAAAGATCATCGCTCCCTTGGACGCCAAATATGTCATTACCCGCGAGAGTCCCGGACCTGATTTCGTTCAAGAGACCGACACTTTCGATACCTGGTTCTCGTCCGGGCAATGGCCGCTGACAACTTTGGGTTATCCTGACGGCGCAGATTTCAAGAAATTCTTTCCCACCAGCTTCATGGACTCCATGTGGGACATTCTTTTCTTCTGGATTGCACGCATGATCATGTTCAGCCTCTACAGAACAGGAGAAGTTCCCTACAAAGACGTTTATATTCATGGTCGAATAACTGACGAGCACGGTCAAAAAATGAGCAAGAGTAGGGGGAATGTTATAGATCCCATTGAATTTGTCGATAAATACGGGGCCGACTCGTTACGCATGGGCGTATTGGTAGGAGGGAACACCGCCGCTAAGAACACCTCCCTAAGTGAAGATAAGGTAAGGGGCTACAGGAACTTCGCCAACAAGATATGGAACATGACCAGGTTCATGAACATGGAGCTGGAGAGGTTTGCCGGCGAAGTAGACAAAGAGGCCATGCAAAAACAGGACCGCCACTCAAGCGAGGACAAAAAGATCGTCAATGCTTATAAGGCCTTGGTAAAAAGTGCTACGGGAAATCTGGAAAGTTACAACTTCAATGAAGCCGGTGACGATATCTACCACTTCATCTGGCACGAGCTGGCCGATGAGTACATTGAGTACGTGAAAGACTCACCAAATAAAAGTATATCCTTGGGGATCTTCAGGCATATCTTTATGGGAAGCCTAAAACTTTTACATCCCTACATGCCTTTTGTCACGGAAAAGATCTGGCAATATATACCTGAAAATAATGAAGGACCTTTAATAACAGCTAGTTGGCCTGAGTAGCCTCTTCTTCCTCTCCCTCTTCACCTTCCTCTTTTTCTTCTGTGGCTTCGATGCCAGCTATAGCCTCGGCCTCGTCAACCTCAACCTCCTCCTCTTCCTCTTCCAGCATTTGGGCATAATCCAGCTTGACCACTATTTCATCGGGCTCGGCACCCACTATTTCAACCTTTTCCCGGTCGTAATCCAGTTGTCTGGCCAATACGACCGCGTCCATATCAGTTAGGGTTGTGGCGTCTATGAGGAAGTTTTCCGGCAGATCGGTGGGCAGAGCCTCCACTTCTATTTCGTTAAGCAGGATCAATAAAATAGCCTCACCATTTTTGATAAGAGGGTTCTTCTCTTCGTTTATGACCTCGACCGGAATGTTGGCGTTGATCTTTTCTTTCAAGTTGACCTCATAAAAGCCTACATGGATGGGGGTAGAGGTAATGTGATGCATATGCACATCCTTGACCAGCACGGGGTGCTGCTTGCCATCGATCACCACGTCGAAAACGGAGGTTTCTCCCACTTCTTTATAAAGCTTAACAAAATCGTTATATTTCACGGTGATGGGTACTGATTCCAAGCCCTTGCCGAAAATGACAGCCGGCAATAAGTTATCGTCCCTTAGTGTTTGGGCTTTTTTTCCTAGGATATGTCTTAGTTGTCCAGTAAGTTGCATATATTATTCTTGGTCAGCTCTTTGTGTAGGTCGATGAGCTCATCGTAACTTACACTTTTGGCGCCTATGAACTTTTTAAACTCAGTCACATTCAGGTCCGATATCAACGGTGTGGCACCCCCGCCGGCTGAGGTGATAGTCACCATGCTTTCCGCTTGGCATTTTGAGCATATAGCGTGGGCCACAAAAGCAATGGGCGCTTCCGTGATGGTTTCCAACTTAGCTCCTTCCAGACTTGACCCGCATTTATAACAGTACGTCTTCTGCAAATATTCTTTAATAAAGTTAGTTTCTTGCATGGTTAAATTGGAAACGTTTGCCATTTTACTGTAGTTTTCAGGGCAAAGCAAGACCTACTCCAGATTGGGGGCTTCGGTGGGAACTTCGGCAGGGGCGCTAGCCACGGTAGCTTGAGCCAGATCAACCTCATACACCTTGCTGCCGCTAAGCACATAGAGGGTGGACTCTGAGGAGTTGACGCTGATACTCCTGATGTCGGCCCAGGCAGTTTCTTCAGAAGCCTTTATTTGTTTTACGAACTCTCCCTTATCATTTAAAAGCACAACTCTGTTGTTGCCGGCATCGGCCAGGTATATATAGTCGAAGTTAACATCCACCTCCAGATCGGTCACTCTGGATAAAGGTTTGTCCAAACCCGTGATGGTAAAGCCGGTATTCTCTCCCTGAGTGTAAGCCAGGAGGTTATTATCTTTGGTAACTACATAAATGCTGTAAGCTACGTCCATGACCTTGGCATTGCTCAGGTTGTCGTCCGTGCCCCAATCGGAGTTGGTTAGAGCTCCGTCCGCCGGCACGTATTTGATGATCTTATTGCCCTCGATGGAGTAAATATTGCCCAGATATCTGGCAGTGATGCCAAACTCTCCGGTGAACGAATCTTTCGTAGTGCCATCTGCCAAATTGTACGTTTTGTAACCGGCGTCGTCGACAAAGTTTAGGAGCCCGTCATAATTTAAGGCATCTCTGATGCCGGGAAAGGCTTGTTCCTGCGCCACAAACTTGGGAGAGGCGGTTTCAGAAGTAAATATCTTGCCCGAGGTCTTATCAGTCACCACTACCGTATTGGCAAAAATGACTATATCCGAAGGCACGGCCGCTTCATCCGCCAGCTTGATGTCATAGAAAGGCTGAGCATCCACTCTGGCCGTTTTGCTGGCCGCATCCTCTTTGGCCCGCACGTCTGACGGTGAGGGCTCTTCCTGGGGCTGGGGTTGTTCGGCTGATGTGTCCGTCTGAGCATCTTTTTTGGTCAGATCTTTGGGTAAGACCAGGGTAGACCCGGGTTTATTCTTAGATTGGTCATCCGCGGGCACACGGTTATTTCTTATGAGCAAAGTGATCGAAATAGAAACCACCAGCAGCAAGCCCACCACAATAGTTAGAGCTTTGGTGTTTATCTTGACCTTAGGCTCACGCTTGGCCCGCACTTTTATGTTGGGCATGTCCTTTTTGGGTTGTATGACCACCGGGGTCGGTGCGTCGTCGACCAAAGAGGCAATGGTCTGATCTTTTTGTTTGCTATCTTTTTTGTCTTTTAGCCCTTTCATAATGCCCGGGAGCTTACCGGCCTTTTTATCCGGTTTGACGCCAAAATCTATGACCTCATCCTGTGTGAACTCCTCGTCCACCATGAATTTTAATATCAAGCTTGAATTGTCCGCTTCCAGGTCGTTCGAAGATAAAGAAGAATCCAACAGTCTGTTAGGAGGATATTTTTGGGCGAATTTATCAGTGCAAAGCACAATGACGTCACCATTTTTCACAACTCCTGAAGCCACGGAAAAGTTCCCTTCGGAAGTTGAGCTTACTTCCTTGACCTCTCCTTCCCGCATGAGATAGCTTTTACCTTGTCCGTATTGCACCAAATAAAGGACGTTTCCCCAAAGCACACAGGCCACAATGTTGAACACCAGCTTGCCGTCTTTTTTCCCGGCGGCTGTCTTGGTGGCCGCCTGTTCCGCCGCCAGGGAAGATATCTTTTCGTTGATGTTGACCACGGCTTTTTCCAAAGACTGTATAGGAGAAATATTTTCCGAATGATAGTACGAATCGTACATGACATCATTTATGACCTTGGTGATAAGAGGTACGTTAAGGGGGACTGGGCTGTTGATATCAAACACCGTATAAACGCTGCCTTTTTTGAGGATCAGTTCTTTTTCCGGGGGCTCCATGGCAATGCTGGAGGAGAACACCAGCTCGGATTCACCGACCAGCGGGATGAGCTTTTGAATTTTGGCAGCTAGTTTTTTGTTCATTTTATGACTCGTTTCACTCGTTCTAATAAGCAAGTTATTAAAAAATAGTGGCTATTGTAAATAATAATAACAATAAAGTAGCAAAAAAGTGACCATATGCAAATGAGGTCAGCAGAAAAGCCGCCTCTGTCTGAAAACTCTTGTTCAGCAGTTTTACTTGTCTAATGACCAAAAAAGAAAATATGAGATACATAGAAAGTATAAAAGCGATGAAAAGCTCTACCAAAGTACCGATACCGTTTATAAAGGTAATGTTGCTAAGTATATTAATTCCCATGACGCCCCCTTATGGATGAGACCAGATCGGACAGCAGGTCCTGGATCTTGGCCGGATCAGAAATTTGATCGAACTCCAGCTCTCTTTGTTCAGCAGCGGTTTGCACAAATACGGAGCCAAAATTAAAGACCGTTTCCAAAGCACCGCTGGTAGTAAAGGTTATATCCTCAATGTTCCTTAAAGGGGCTTCCGAGATCTTTCTGTACAGAAGGCGGTCAAAGTCCATGTCCACCACTCTTTTGTTGGTGATGATGTTTATGTTGAAGAACCAATTGATAAACCTTTCGAACATAAAACCAAAGGTGAATACGTACCAAAAGGTGTTAATGATAAAGACCAGGACGGGATTGAATAAAGCCGAGTAGTTTTTAGCCAGGAGAACAAAGAAGGAGTTAAATACTGTGGGTACCAGCAATAAGAAAATAGCTATAAGCAACCAGCCGGTGTTGGTGATGACCGCCCTTCTAAAGACGTAAAGGATCTCTTCGTCGCCATCCTCGCCCTCAAAGGACATTTTGTCCGGTTTTTTGATAAAGGAATTGGTCCAAGTGTCGATCATGCTCTCATTATAATGGTCTAATCCTCTTTCTCAAAGTCGAATAAACGGCTTCTGATAGCTACATACGAAGGCGCACGCAGGTTAAAGACAGTTTTAAAGGTGGCACCATCAATGGAAACGCTGCCCTGGTCGGTTTGCAGAGATACTTGAGAAGTATAGCCGCCGTTGCTTATGTCCACACTTACTTTGGTCACTTTCTTATAACCTTTACCGTAATTGTCAGCTTTATCCCGCATCTCATCCAGAGAGTAGGGATCTCCGCCCCAACAGCTGGTAGTGACAGGCGATATGTGATCTTTTTCACTGCCGGAGCCATGCGTCCACACCACCCAAGCATTCACTATGTCGGCCATTTCTTCCTCATTTAGCCAAGGGTGGGCCCGTCCGCAGGTGCTGTTATCGCTGTAGCTTTTGGTGTACCAGGCTTTTCTGAACCAGGGAGAATCGCCTTCTTTTTCATAGGCATCTCCCGGCCAGCAGGAAGAACTGCCACACTTGGTATCCCAACCCACATTATCTATGTAACCGCCGGCGGTGGAAGAGTACCAGCCATAGCCGGAAGCGTCCGTGCTACCGTCAATTATCCTGTCCTTGGTGTCATCAACGGCTTTTTTCCAGGCGCTGGGAGGATTGTCGGACTTGCTCTTGGAAAAGACCTGGCAGCTTTGGGAGGTGCAGATGCATTTGTCCGCTTTGGCATATCTGTACGAATAAGACCTGGCGGCCACCGCCTGAGCTTTTAAAGCATCGCTGTCCCAGCTGGAGGGCATTTCCGCCAATCCGTACAGGTATTTTTGATAGTCCATGTCCCCATAACCCTCAACACAGATCTCATCCGGAAAACCGTCTTTCTTTTTAACACCCTCATCGTAGTAGAACTCTATGATGTCCTCATAACTTTTGCCTTTTTCCGCCCGGCCCCTAGCGCCGTATTGGCTCATACCTTTATAGTGTGTATAAGCTCCGTAGCTGAAAGCGGCAAAGGCCGGTTTGAAGGGAGGGCTGGGTGTGCTGGCAGCCGAAGGTTCATAATCTCCCACACTGCCGTATCCCTCACCGTACTTTTGATTAAGGATCGATTGTTGTTTGGCGGAGAGTTCATCAATTTCTTTTTCCAGGTCAAAGAGCGTGTCCTGGTAATCTTCCTCTTTGGAAGCCAAATTACCAAACTCATCCTGCGCCGACGCCTTTTTATTGTCCAGATCGGTTTTAAGAGCCAAGAGGTGATTTTGGGTGCCCAGCAGCTCGCCCTTGAGTTGTTCGCCCAAAGCCTTGTCCAGCTCAAAAGAGTCAATTTCGGAATTTAGGATGTAGATCCATTTGACGGCGTCATCAGTCAGATATTTACTGAACATATAAGAAACGGACGAATATTGGAAAGCGCTCAGCTCTGTACTTAAAGGGTTTTGCGCGAAGAAGAATTCCAGATCGCTTTTGAAGCTTCTTTTGGAATAATTTCTGATGATCTGGTTTCTAAAACCTATCTTTTCCGAGAGCTTGCCTTTTCTGTCGGAGAGATTTTCATTGATCTCGTCCAGCTGAGAGGAGATCTCATCTATGTCAGCCTGAAGCTGGTTGATCTGTTCCTGGGTGACGTTAAGCTCTGATTGATAGCCGGAAATGGTGGCTTCGATACTGTCCTTTTTATCCCTAATATCTTCAAGTTTCTTGCTGGTGGATTCGTACTCATCTTGTTTGTCCTCTATCTTATCTTCATAGCACTTGGCCCTGTCGTCCAGATCAGATATCTCTGAGCACCCGCTGTGCACGGACTTGTTCATAAAAAATACCAAGGAAAAAATAGAGAGTATTAAGAGGGACGTTCTTAAAAGCTTGGTGCTGGGCATGCAACAAAATTATATTGATTAATGGGGTTTAGTACAAGTTGGTTTGCAGCTAACTTGACTATTTTTTTGTATATTTCATAATTGAAAGGTATGGCAAAAGACATATTCTTTATGTATAGCGTTATTGTTTTTGACTGGGTCAGATCAAAACTGTTGAGAAGTTCACTTGCGCACTTTCTTATTGCTCCTCTCTTCTTTGTAGGTTTGTTTTTATTGGTTCCCAAAGCTGATGCGCAGACGAACCTGATCTATTGCTATGTGCAGCCATCTACAGGCCAGTGCCGGCTTTGCCCTGAGGGCATTTGTACTAGCGGTCCAAATCCCGACTGCGCACCTGGGTATGTTATTCCTGCTGTTTGTCATGGTGATGCCGACAGCTGCTGTGATGGCCTTATCCCGTGTGAAACAAGAGAGTGCGTGTTTGTGCAGCCGGCTCCCCAATGCCCATCCGGGTATACATGCACAGGTTTGGACGCACCGATATGTCAACAAGGAGGAGGTTTACCAAGAGATTGTTCCACTCTTGGAGGATCTCCGGGTATCTGTTGTGAGAGTCAAGGTGCTCCTGCGCCTCAATGCCCATCAAACAGGCCTCTTTGTACTGATGTTGGCTCTGTTGGCTGCCGTCTTGCTGGGGGAGCAACAGGAGACTGCTCAACGCCGAGTGGTCAGCCCGGGACCTGCTGTAAACCTCCGCCAGGGAATTTTTCTCAATGTCCGCAAAACCAATCGTGTATAAGTTTGGATAGGCAAGAATGTACCAGGGCAGGATTTACTGCTGTGGATTGCTCCACACCGGAGGGTGTAGATGGGAGTTGCTGCGCTCCGGACACTACCATAGCTCAGGGTGGTTTCTACTATGCCAATTCAGAGTGCAACTCGTGTGTGCAGGAACCACCGTCCACAAACGTATCTAGATGCCAAACACCTTACGAATACGATAGTTTTGGGGAATGCTGTGAAGCCAGATTGCAGGCAACAAACTGCGGCTCGTATGATCTTGGATATGGGTATTACTATCAGATAGTAGGAAGTAGCGGGCGCTGCACAAGATGTACCCAAGCTCAGTATGACGCACAATTCACCGGTTGTTGGCCAAATCCAGAACTAAGCTCCTTTGAAGCGTGCTGTAACGTCTATCCCAATTCGTTAGGTTGTGAGTGGGAGTACGGTCCCCACGACCCCTACGCAGACCAAAATCTCCCCAACAGATGGGATCAACTATTTGAAGCTTACGGAATAGAAATTGAGGAAGTGGCGGGTACTATATATGACATCCTCTTCCCAATAGGCCTAGCCATAGGCTTGTTTTCCATAATAATTGCCGGGTACGCTTTCATGACTAGCCAAGGACAGCCTGATAAGGTCAAGGAAGCCAAAGAGAAATTAACAGCAGCTGTTGTTGGAATATTGTTCATTGTGTTGTCTATCGTTATTTTACGGGTTATAATAAGGACATTACTTGATCCGACATACATACTTTAGTTGTTTTTTAAAGGAGGTGTAAGTTAACTCAAACATGTTAATTCAAAAAGTATACGCACAAGCAGTAAACTTGGATGTACAAGATCCGCTCAATGCTAGATTTGGTACATTAGGACAGGTGTTTGCCTTTATCATTAACCTGGCTATTGGTGTTGGCTGGGCTTTAGTGTTTGTTATGTTAGCACTGGGCTTTGTTCAGTACATCATGTCTAGAGGTGAAAAAACTGCTGTTGAGTCCGCTCAGAAATGGTTGACCTACGCCGTTATTGGTGGGGTTGGTTTGTTCTTCGTCACGTTTGTAAGGACATTGATACCTACTTTGTTGGGAGGAGTACAGATTAATCCTGGTGGGGATCTCACACCAAATCAGGCAGGGTTCTAACTGCTGTAGTTATTATTTACGTCTGCCCGGATTTAATTGGCTTTGACTACAAAAAGCCCTAAGGTTTTTAGGGCTTTTTTGTTACAATTGTTATATGTTCGACTCAATTAACCGTGTTTTTGACCATGTGGATGTAGGCTATTCTCCTAGATTGATCCGCATTCAAAGCGTTTCTCATCTGGTGAGTATGGCTATAAACGTGATCATGGCTGTAGGTTTTTCCCTGTCCATAGTTATGATTGCCTATTCTATGTACATGTATGTTGTCAGCGGGGGCAACCCTGACAAAACAAAGAAAGCCTGGCAAACATTCATTTATGCAGTGATCGCGGCGGCTATATCATTGGGGGCAGTAGCCTTGAAGGAAATAGTTTTAAGAGGTTATGGCGTAGACACAACCGGTATAAATGAACTTGAACAAGGACATTTTTAAAATGAGAAGGATAATCAAAGAAGCCAGTACATTAGGAGGTTTTCTTTTAGCGCTTTTTCTCACAAGCAGTCAAAACTATGCTTACGCTGTTGATTGTACGCTATCCGACCCCCCAACACCGGCACAATTCATCTGCCCATTTGTCAGGGTTTTTAATTTGCTTTTGATATTAGCCGGAGCCGTCCTCCTGATATTTATTGTGGTTGGTGCCATAAAAATGGCAACCGCTATGGGCGACCCTAAGGGACTAAAATCATCTTATGATACTTGGGTATACGCGGTTGTGGGGGCGTTCATCGTTCTAGGAGTGTTTGCAATATTTAGAATTATTAACAATCTTTTTGGTCTTAGTTTGGGACAATACTTTGGTCTGGATGGCGTAAACCTTCTTTTTTCCAGGATCGGTGATGTAATGCAGAACTTGTTCGAAAATATTTTACACATTTCCGGAGATCCAAATTACAACTAGGTATATCTAGGGCCCGAACAAGAAGCTGCTCTCCGCAAACAATAAGAAATCGTAACAATCATATCTAGTAATATCTATAGGCCGTATAGTAATCTTGCTAGATTGTAGTGAGCGGTATAACCAAGCCCTGTAGTATATGATACCCAGTCCGCATAGGCGTCAGTACTTGGGCAGTGCTGGTGATACCTAATATAATTTGACATGGTTTCTGCAAAATCTTCCATACTGCCATCATCCCTGTAGATACGCTCCTCGTTGACCATACCCTCGTTGACCAAATCATAGTGCATGGTGTCCGAGCACTCCAGATCCCGCTGACCCCTATAAGTTGATACAGTCCTGTCGCCGTCATCACTTTGTGCTGCGTGAATCAAGTTGTCAACATATAATCTGTTGGCATAGTGATACATATGCGCCGCTTCGTGTGCAAAGAGCCAGTTGAAGGTATCTTGGCTTGCGCTATTGTACGCGTAACAACGGGCATTCCCAAATTTTATCTGAAGTGTTAAAACGCTTGCAAGACCACAGCTCTCGTTCCCGCCTGCCCACACCACTTCCAAATTTCCGTTATAATCAGCACAGAGCTCATTTACAAAAGTACCTCCGTGTGCGACAAGAAATCTTGCAGCTTCTTCTATTACGTTTTGTGCCTCAGGGGGCCAATTACCAACAATTTTAAAGCAATTAATAGAGGCAGCTACCGGGCATTGTCCTGGGGGGCATACGGACCCAGGACCATAAGTACCATAATCTCCACCCTCGTCAACTCTTCCTTCTTCAGTAACCCTTGTGGGATCAACCGGAGTAATGGATGTTAAAAGACCGGTGATGGAGATCAATGTTATAGCTATAGGAAAACCAAAAGCTATAGCGCAGCAGCCAAAAGTTTTAATGACTGCTTTAGCGCTGTCCTCAACAAAACTTTCAATGATGTCAACATCGGCTTTTCTTATGGCTTCCCAAATTTTACCTAATGTGTTCTCTACTTTATTTAATACAAACTGAACAGTCTTTTCGATGATGGGGTAAATTATGGCCCCTAAACCTGAGGTCCCGGCAACTATGGCGCTACCCAATGCTTTTGAAATGGCGCTGTTAACAGCCTTAGCTACAGCTTTGGAAATGACTTCTCTGAGATACGCTGGCGCATTTACTAATTTGCCTAATTTTGAGTTGTAAAGTCTCCTAAACAAGTTTTCCTGCAAAACATTCAGTTTTTCCGAGTACTTTTGTAGGATGCCTGCTTTAGCTGCTGTTACACTTAGGTAATTAGGGTTTCTTTGTCTTTCGCGCAGAGCTTTCAGAAAAGAATCAAGTTTTTTTTGATTTTCCTTGCTGTTGACCAGCAGGCCTGTTTTTTTATCGAACACAAAACCCAGCTGATCATTGTATTCTTTGAGCCATTTTCTGAAATTGGCAGCCTCCTTTCTGGCATCATCGATCTTGGTACCGTATCTTAGCGCCGCCCCAGATTTAACAAGTTTCTCAAAATCTCTTTCCCGGTAATTGATAAGTTTAATTAGATCTGCCTGGGAAAGCTTTTGCACACCCTCTTCAAGGGTTCTGTTGTAGATACCAATGCCAAAGCCAAGACTTTTATCACCTTTGAGCTTGAGCCTGCCGGTGACCTTTTTTGCTTTTTCTACACCCTCGGTTATTTCCAGGGTGAAGTTGTTATCGAACCTTTTTGCCAACGGGCTTTTATCTATGACCCAATTTGCGGCGTTATTAAGACGCCCACCGCTGCTATCTCCTCCCTCACGATAATCCCCATCGTATAAGAGACCAAAATAATGCACTTTCTTAAACTGTGCGGTTACCACTTTCGCTGGCGTCCAACCGTTAAACCTTTCTCTGACAATATTCCACGTTACGTCTGCAGCCACGCCAACAACTCCGTCCCTTTCCAGCTTGTTTATCAGATCATAGAAATCTTCCCTTTTGTAAAACCTTAGTGCCTCATCAGTGACGTTCATTAATCTCCTTGTTCCTATGATGTCCTTGTTGCTGGGATCGAACACAACTCCTCTTAACGGCCCTTTTAGAAAATCGTTTTCCAGAAATCTGCGGTTCATGTTGTCCAGGCCGCCTTTTATAGCTCCCTCAGTTGAGTACCATTTTTGTAAAGCGCTGATAATACCTCTTTGGTTGGCAACACCCAAAGCACCGGAGGGGCCGCTTTCGGATATTTTAAGATCCTCAATATTGTTGATCATATTTCTAAGGGGTCTAAAATTCTTTTCAAAATCAGCCTTAGCGGATGGTCCGAGCCCGGAAAAATGTGCTTCGGCATCCCGGTAGACACCTTTTAGTTTGTTTAGACTGCTACCTTCATGATCACCTAATACCGAATCAATTGTTTTCGTTAGTTCATCCCTAGCCTCATTTTTCTTGACGCCTTTTGCCAGGGAATATTTACTTAAAGATTCTTCTATTTTTCCAATGCCCTGTCCTATGCCAAAGCCAAATTCAGCAAATTCTCCGGATTTTGAAAAGACATATCTGTCTTCGTCTCCTTTACCATGAATAGCGTTAGCCGCTCTGAGGAGGCGCGCCCGGTGTAAATGTGATCTCACTTCCGTTATTTGCTGTGGGTCGGTTATCTTTCCACTTTCCAGCAAAGCAGAGAGTTCAGCTGAGGAGGAGAGAGCGGCTTGCCTAGCAAATCCATTGAGGCCTTTATCGCGTGCACCTGAAGACCTTGCGCCCTTAGTAAAATCGGAAAAGCTCTTGGCACTACCACTAAAAACATCCACGTCTCTTATTGTTGTGATCTTGTTACCTTGCGGGTCATGGAATGTCTCCTCTTTAGGTACATATACACCAAGATCATAAAGTTGGAATGGTTTCGGTCCGGGTAGAGGACCTCCCTCAATATGTTCTCCGTAAGCATACTCAACAAGAGGGTCTAACTCCTTCCCTTTTAAAAGAGGATCCCACAACTTGTTTCTTTCCACATATGAGCTGTAGTCAGACCAGTTTGCCAGGTCTTTAAACCACTGCTTCCCCGTATCCACCATCATTTGCTGAGGGTCCTTTACCCATTTAACAGGATTGATATCCAACTTGACGTTGACTCCCGCCACATCCTCCTCATCTCCAAGCTCTAAAGCTCTCATGGGATCGTACTCAGGTTTTTTGGGGGTAGCCTGCAGTTGAAGTGTTCTTTCAAGGTCAGCAATAAGACGGCTTTTTTCGATGGGACTGATCTTTAAATTCTCCAACTCCCTTTTTACTTCGTATATGTAATCATTTATGAAAGTCTCCGAATCAAAATCAATGGGGGAAGGATAGCCGCCGTAATACCTTTTTCTGGGTATGGGATCGCCGGGATAATAACCTCCCATAAGATCGTACAAAGGATTTGAGTCGCGCATGTATTTATTTTATAATAGATTTCAGTTATGAGAAAGGAAGCGTCATTAAGACAAAAAACAATTAAGCTGTTCTTAGTGGCTGCTGTTTCTCTCTTCTCTCTTTTTGGTGTTTCTTTTGTAGCACACGCCACTTCCTGTAGCGCATTAGATGTAGATAAGTTTGGTTCCAAGACATATTGTAAGAACATGATAGTCGAAGATATTGTAGCTATCCCTAGAACCACGGTGGATTTTTCCACAGCGGGCACCGTCAATGTACCCTCATCCATACTTTTTAATGCTAATCCTGACCAATTTGGGACTTGCGGTGCTTTCCAGATAGCGCAAAGGCTCTCACCGGCGCAGAGACAAGTTTTGCGAGATGGTGGAGGAGCTCTTGTCGATGACACGACGCTCACAAATGCGGTGGCTGAAGAGCCGAGTATAGGTTGTGATTTTAATGATAGCCTTTACGGCTCAAGAGTAACAGGAAGCTTGATGGGAGTAACTAAATATGCTTATGAAACCATTCCCAACGAGCCTATCCCGGTGAGTCTGGCCTCATACTATAGATATAATCTTAGAAAAATTCCTGTTATAGGAAACACCGCTTATGCTCAGGAGTATGGAGGTTGGGGGTTGGAGTTGGCTCTGAACTTGTGGACAAAGACCAGGAACATTGCCTATGCCATGATGGCTGTGCTGATGTTAGTGATAGGCATACTTATAATCACTAGAAAGAGGATAAATCCCCAGACGGTTGTTACCGTGCAAACCGCCCTGCCTCGAGTGATAATCAGTTTGTTCCTGATAACCTTCAGCTATCCAATAGGGGCTGTTTTTGCCTCTGCTATAGTGCCCATCTCAGTTATAGTTATGAAAATATTCTTTTCAGAGATCCTAGACCAAGTAGGCACTATGGCGGACATGAACCAGTTTGTGATGATAAATACGCTCATTGCTCTGACTTTAGGAGGGGAAGGAGCAATAGCTCTTCTCACCATGATGGCTTTGGCAGCCATGACGCTAGTAGCTATGATGGCCGTGCTGGTAAAGATAGTGCTTATCAATTTAAAGATCCTACTAGCCATAGTGTTTGCTCCCATTCAGTTTGCTATAGCTTCCATGCCGGGGCAGGAGGAACTCATTACAAAATGGTTCAAACAAATGATAGCCAGGGTGTTGGCCATTCCCGCCATGCTGTTTATGATGGGCCTGGCCTGGTACATACTGCTTAAACCCTTTACGGACGACAACGCGTTGATGAACATTGTTGCCATAGGCAGGGAGCCTGTAGCTACCTTGGGATTGACTTTTTTTAGGAGATTCGCTGTTTCCAGGGTTTTCACCATCATCATGCTGCCTCTTATGTGCATCTTTACCATGTTCACAGCCATTGGTGTTGATAAGAAAGTGGAAGGTTTTATTATGGGCGACACCGGCAAGAGATCAGGAGGAAAGAAGTAGAGCTAGTTAATGTATGTATATGTATGAGAACGCAAAAGATTATAAAGATACTGCTAACATTAATAACAATCGTCGTTTTATTCTCTGTTAACAAAGTAAACGCACAGGATGTGTGTGATGATAACGGTTTTATCGAAGGCACCTGGTGCCCTTGCGCTCCGGATCCTGCTCTGGCTTCCATATGCGGTTTGGTAAGTGACGCTAATTTATCTCCAACGTCTATACAATCAACCAGTGGCGTTGATCACCCAACCTGGACCACGAGGGAACCTGTAGGCGGAGTTACGGTGTCTATATACGAAAACAACCCGTCTGTTTCCACCGGAAAGATCTTTGGAAAGTTGGACAGCAAATTGATCGAATGTGAAACTACGCCGCCTCCGGAAGGAAAATACCACTGCTTAATGAGGCGCTTAAATCCCGGAAACCTGGCTTATGTGATATTTAGTTGCGGAGGTAAGATTGCCGATATTAAAATAGTTTCCTCAGTGAGAAGCATTGTAGATCTGGACGCCGATATTGATTGTACCGGTACATATGAGTACCGGGCATTGCCGGGAAACCCTGATCCTGACAACTACGAATTTATCGATATAGCTGATAGAGACAATATATTGGGCTGTATGTCCACATATGAAGACGAAGTAAATCCTAATGCAGGTTTTTTCCCGCCGGAACAAGACTTTTTGAGCACGATTGTGGGTGAAAAAGGCGGGGATATTAGGTTTGATGATCATGACCCATTTTTTTCAATATTTGGTTTTTCCGTTGGTGGACATCCTGGGGCGTTGTGGGAACAGGATTGCGTTCTTGAATATCTTAAAAACAATAACTTTGTTAATAACAGCTTTCCTAGGGAATATAGTACCTTTGAAACAGAATACCAAAGCGTTCAAGAAAAATGCAATCTTGACCCGGACGATAATGGGGATGGGGCACTTGACGGTGACGACGGAGATCCGCTGAACGACTCCGACGAGCTTACAGTTCCCTTTAGATATGATATACCCACGCTGGATAAGGAGCATGAACAGGTTAGAGTGTGGGAAAATAGAGTGTCTTTACAAAGAGAGATGCAAGATCCCAGAGCTTTTGCTCAGTACAACCACCTGATGTTTGGTGATTGTGTTCAGAACGTGACACTTAGATATTATGGTGACACAGAGGAACCCCAACCAATTCCCTGCAGTGCTTTGATAACTTGTGGGCAAACCTTAGGGAATCCTATAAGAAATTTACACACCTCTATGAGTTTTGGAGCCAGATTAGAAAATCCTGCTGTTTGGGGTGAAATTATAACTGACCAGGAAAGAGATAACGCAGATGTGGTGTGTAGAGATCCTGATTATGGGGATATCACAATTGCAGAGGTACAACCACCCAACCCTCCTGATCCATGCATACCCGGCACATCCGGATGTAGATACAAGCTTCCCTCGACTTATTACTTTCCACAGTTCATGGTGTTAACGGGGGGTATAAAAAAACCAAGAGTATCTGAAACTATTGGTGATGCTTACGGTGGTCAAGCAAGGAGTGTGCCTTGGGAGGGGGTTAGTACTGAAGCATCTCCCGGGCTGCATACAGCAGGGCATTATGAAAATTTTGAG
>Ga0307425_1001154_pt1 | contig 16093 bp, 19 predicted proteins | sample SalMarWE160330MG_FD_202152 | JGI IMG/M metagenome (GOLD analysis project Ga0307425, IMG submission 202152) | Salt marsh sediment microbial communities from the Plum Island Ecosystem LTER, Massachusetts, United States - WE1603-30 | ecosystem: Environmental > Aquatic > Marine > Intertidal zone >... | reverse complement strand
GAGGTTGCGACACTAGCCAAGTCGGGCGCCCCGATCAATCCGGCAACGCGCATGAGCAACCATTGCGCCGCCGGGAATTAGAGCTATATATCGCCTGAGTGGAAACGCGGGCCAACCCGGGCCCGCGTTCTTGTCATTTGAGCCAGATGAATCTCCGAAATATCGCCATCATCGCCCATGTCGATCATGGGAAGACCACTCTGGTCGACCGATTGTTGCAGCAATCCGGCACCTTTCGCGACAATCAGCGGGTGGCGGAGCGCGCGCTCGACTCAAACGATCTGGAACGCGAGCGCGGCATCACCATCCTCGCCAAAGTCACCTCGATTCTCTGGCAGGGCGCCCGCATCAATGTCGTCGACACGCCGGGCCACGCCGACTTTGGCGGCGAGGTCGAACGTATCCTCAACATGGTCGATGGGGCACTGGTTCTGGTCGACGCGGCCGAGGGCCCGCTGCCGCAGACCAAATTCGTGGTCTCCAAAGCGCTCAAGATGGGCTTGAAGCCCGTTGTCGTCATCAACAAGGTGGATCGCGCCGATGCGCGCCCGCAAGAGGTGGTGAACGAGGTGTTCGACCTGTTCGCCGCGCTCGACGCGAGCGACGAGCAACTCGATTTTCCCATTCTGTACGGTTCGGCCAAGGAAGGCTGGATGGCGGCGGCGCCGGAGGGACCGAAGACTCTCGGCATGCAGCTTCTGTTCGATCTCATTCTCAAGCACGTCGCGCCGCCGAAGACCGAAGACGGCCCGTTCCGTCTGCTCGGCACCATTCTCGAGGCAAACCCTTATCTCGGCCGCATCGTGACCGGCCGCATCACCTCCGGTTCGATCGCGCCGAATGAGACCGTCAAAGTGCTCGACCACACCGGCAAGCTCGTCGAGCAGGGCCGGGTCACGAAGGTGCTTGCCTTCCGCGGGCTCGAGCGCGTCGGCCTCGACGAGGCGACCGCCGGTGACATCGTCTCTCTCGCAGGCCTGCCGAACGCCACCGTCGCGCATACGATTTGCGCTCCCGAAGTGGAAGAGCCGCTTTCCGCCCAGCCGATCGACCCGCCCACGTTGTCGATGACGTTCCGGGTCAACGATTCGCCGCTCGCCGGCACGGAGGGAACCAAAGTGACCGGGCGCATGATCCGCGACCGGCTGTTGCGCGAGGCCGAAGGCAATGTCGCATTGCGCATCAGCGAATCGGAGGAGCGCGACTCGATGGAGGTCGCAGGTCGCGGCGAGCTGCAGCTCGGCATTTTGATCGAGACCATGCGCCGCGAGGGTTTCGAGCTTTCCGTGTCGCGCCCCAAAGTCCTGTTCAAGAATGGCCCCGACGGGACGCTGCTTGAGCCCATCGAGGAAGTGGTGATCGACCTCGACGAGGAACATTCCGGCGTGGTGGTACGCAAACTGTCGGAGCGCAAGGCCGAGCTGACCGAGATGAAACCTTCGGGCGGCGGGCGTCAGCGCCTCCGCTTCTTGGCGCCGACGCGCGGGCTGATTGGTTATCAGGGCGAGCTTCTCACCGACACGCGCGGTACCGGAATCATCAACCGGCTGTTTCACGGCTACGCGCCGCATAAGGGCCCGATCCAGGGACGCCGCAACGGCGTTCTCATCTCGACCGATACCGGGGACGCGGTGGCCTACGCCTTGTGGAACCTCGAGGATCGCGGCGCCATGATGATCGAGCCTGGAACGCGCGTTTATGGCGGCATGATCGTCGGCGAGCACGCACGCGACAACGATCTCGAAGTCAATGTGCTCAAGGGCAAGAAGCTCACCAATATTCGCACGACCTCGAAGGACGAAGCGGTGCGGCTCACGCCGCCGCTACAAATGACGCTCGAAAAGGCGCTCGCCTATATCGCCGACGATGAATTGGTCGAAGTCACGCCAGAATCGATTCGTCTGCGCAAGCGCCACCTTGATCCCAACGAGCGCAAGAAGGCCGAGCGTCAGCGTGTGGCGGAAGAATTTGCCTGATCTTCCCTGACCTATTGCCAGGACTTCTCTGGCAACCAGCCACCCTGACTCAATAGTCTCGATAGGGCCTCATCCCAACACGTCTCTTGGGTGGAGCGCTCACGTCACCGAACTGAGAGGAGTCCCCATGCTTAGAACCGTCGCATTCGTGCTCGTCCTGGGCTTGGCCAGCACCGCCGCTTTTGCCGACGATGACGACGACAACAAACTCCCGGCAAACGTTGTCGAGAAGATCGAAGCCACTTTGGCCGAACTCGGCTGCTCGGGATACGAAGAGATCGAGGTGGAGAAAAACGGGGTCATCGAGATCGACGACGCCGAGTGCAAGATGGGCACGGTCGATATCAAGCTCGACAAGGATCACAAGGTCCTGGTTATTTCCCGCGACTGACCGGCCGCGCTCACGGGGGACGCGGCAACCGAGAGGCGAGACGAATTGTCTCGCCTCTTTTCGTCCGAAGAACATTACCGCCCGGGATAATTTCGACGATCCCTTTGCCGAATGGCGCCGTCCTGCGCTAGGCTCGGCTCATGACCGTCGATGTCGTGCATATCAGACCGCCGCGGCCCAAGGATGCGACGGCGCTCGCCGCGGCCTATGAAGAGGCTTGGCGCAACGCCTATCAGGGAATCATCCCGCATCTTTCGCTTGAGCGCATGATCGCGCGGCGCGGGCTTGGCTGGTGGCAGAACGCCCTTAAAAAGCGCACGCCGCTTCTGGTGCTCGATTTCCGCGGCGAGGCGGCCGGCTATGTCACTTATGGCCGCTCGCGCCTCGGCCGCAGCCACTTTCAAGGCGAGATATTCGAACTCTACATGCACCCGATCTACCAGGGGCTCGGCTTCGGCGAGAAGCTGTTCGACGGCGCCCGCTCCCGGCTTGCCGAGCTCAAGTTGAAAGGCCTTCTGGTGTGGGCTCTCATCGACAACGACGCGGCCTGCGGTTTCTATCTTCGCCTCGGCGGCAAGCCCGTTGCCGAGGGCGCCGAAAGCTTCGGCGAGATCTCTCTGCGCAAGGTCGCCTTCGCCTGGGCCTAAGCCTTTAACTTTGCCTTGATCGGAACGGCCGCCCTCGCCTCGGGTCCCCGCGAGGAAATGGCCGGAGTTAAGCTCAAACGCCGGCAAGGGGTTGTGAGCAGGGCGTCTTGCGTCCTAGAAGTCTGTCGCGTGGCCCTCCCGGCGACGGCCCGGGACCGGCCACGCGCAACTTGGGTCATTGGCAATGAGTGACATGAAAATCGCGGTGCTCGGAGCCGCCGGGCGTATGGGCCAGGCGCTGACGCGCGTGCTTGCCGAGACGCCGGGATGCGCCGTGGCAGGCGGCATCGAGGCCAAAGGTTCGCCGCAAGTGGGCCGCGATCTCGGCGAGGTCGCAGGGCTGCCTCCCCTCGGCGTCGCCATCACCGACGATCCGCTCCCGGTGTTTGCCCATGTCGACGGCGTGCTCGACTTCACCACACCGGCCTCGACCACGGCCTTCGTCGCGCTTTCGGCCCAAGCCCGCATCGTTCATGTGATCGGCACCACCGGCCTCTCCGCGGACGACGATGCCAAGATCGAAGCCGCCGCCCGGCACGCCGCGATCGTCAAGGCCGGCAATATGAGCCAGGGCGTGACCCTTCTGGCGGCGCTCGCGGCGCGCGTCGCCAAGACGCTCGGCCCCGAATTCGACATCGAAATTTTGGAGATGCATCACCGCCACAAGCGCGACGCGCCGTCCGGCACATCCCTCCTGCTCGGCCAGGCCGCGGCCAAGGCCAGAGGCATCTCGCTCGACGAGCGGGGCGTGCGGACCCGCGACGGCGATATCGGACCGCGGCGCGAAGGCGATATCGGCTTTGCCACGCTTCGCGGCGGCGATGTTGTCGGCGAGCACCGGGTCATTTTCGCCGGGCCCGGCGAGCGCATCGAATTGGCTCATATCGCCAATGATCGCGGCATTTTCGCGCGCGGTGCGGTGAAAGCGGCGCTTTGGGCGCGCGGCCGGGCCCCTGGCCTGTATACGATGACCGACGTCCTTGGCTTGTGAATCGAGCTGGTGCAAAGGGAAGATCTGGCGCGAGAATGTGCATAAGCGTCAAAAAATCGAGGTCTCGAGTCAGAACTTGAATTATGAGAGTGATTCTAAAATCCTTCCGTTTTGCTTCCCCTCTTGACTGCATGAGCATCGGTTGAGGCGATGACCGAACGCCTTGACAGTGCAGAGACTCCCGCCGGAGAGAATGCGCTCGTTCTCGTCCGGCACGGCGAGAGCGAGTGGAACAAGCTCAACCGCTTCACCGGATGGAAAGATGTCGGCCTCACCGAGGAGGGCATGTCAGAGGCCCATCGCGCCGGCACCATGTTGAAAGAGGCCGGGATCCGCTTCGACAGCGCCTTCACCTCCACGCTCAAGCGCGCGCATAACACGCTCGACATCATTCTCGAGGAACTCGGCCAACCCAAACTCCCGACCGTCAAAGCCGCCGCTCTGAACGAACGCGACTATGGTCAGTTGGTCGGCATCGACAAGGACGAGGCTCGCAAGCGATGGGGATCGGAGCAAGTGCATCTCTGGCAGCGCTCCTACGATATTGCGCCGCCCGGCGGCGAGTCGCTTAAAGACACAGCTTTGCGCGTCGTGCCGTTCTACGAGCGGTGGATCTTGCCCGAGTTGCAAAAGGGCAAAAGCGTGATCGTGGTCGCCCACGGCAACTCGCTGCGCTCTCTGATCATGGAACTCGATGGCCTGACACCCGACGAAGTGATGCAGGTCGAGCTCGGCACCGGTATGCCGCTGGTCTACAAGTTCAATGAAGATGGGACCGTCGCCGAAAAGAGCGCTCTTGCCGCCTGACAATCGGAATTAAGCGCTCGCGCTTCGCGCCGAAGCGAGCGCCGAACGAAGGGCCGCGGCAAAATCCTCGCGTTCCGCATCGCTCAGGAAGCTTGCGAATACCAGCCGCTTGCCGTGCGAGGCGAGCGACAGCTCACTCGACCGCCCCGCCCGGGGCTGCAGACTGAGTCTGACCCAATACGGATTGAAGCGCCACGATTGCTCTTTTCCGGACGGGGCGACGCGCCTCACCGTCAACGCATCTTCGGTCAGGTCGACGGTTTCATAGAGTCTGAGCGCCCGGAAGTTGAGCTTGAACGCCAAATAGATCAGGGCGACGTCAAGCCCCATGAAGCCGATCACCGGCCAGGCACCAAGCAGGTAGAAGAACAGCCCGGTGCTGAAACTGATCGCGCAAACCGCCACCATCAGCACCATGAAGCCCTTGGGGCTTAACGAGCGGTGCGGCGTGAGCACGGCGCTGAATTGCGGTGGCCTCGAAAGGTCTTGTGGCGCGGGGCTAGCGTCTGTCATAGCAAATAAAGAGCTAATCCGCTTGCGAGCGGGAGGCAAGGCCGGTGGTACAACACAGGACAGGGCACACAAAGCACGCAAGGCCCAAGCGCGTTCCCGGATCGCGGCTGACGCAAGAGCAGATTGACGAGATTTTTCGCCGCTTTGCCGAGGCCGATCCTCATCCCAAGACCGAGCTCCAATATCGCGACCCGTTCACGCTGCTTGTGGCGGTCGTGCTGTCGGCACAGGCCACCGACAGCTCAGTCAACCGCGCAACGCCCGACCTGTTCCGCCTCGCCGACACGCCGGAGAAATTGGCAAAGCTCAGCCAGGCCGGGCTTGAGGCGAAGATCAAGACCATTGGCCTCTATCACAGCAAGGCCAAGAACCTGATCGCGCTGGCAAAGAAACTCGTGGCCGAGCATGGCGGCAAGGTGCCGGAGGATCGCGACGCGCTGATGGCTCTGCCGGGCGTCGGACGCAAGACCGCCAACGTCGTTCTCAACACGGCGTTCGGCCAGAACACGATCGGGATCGACACGCATGCTTTCAGGGTGGCCAATCGCACCGGGCTCGCTCCCGGCAAGACCCCGCTCGAAGTCGAACGCAAGCTCGAACGTGTCGTGCCCGAGCGCTACAAGCATAACTGCCATCATTGGCTGATCCTGCACGGACGTTATGTCTGCAAGGCGCGCAAGCCTGCGTGCTGGCGCTGCATCATCGCCGATCTTTGCGTGTTCAAGCCCAAGACGCCTGCGCCGGCCTAACCGGACGAGTTGACCGGCGTGAGCTCGAGGCCTGAACGTCGCGCCAGCGCTTTATACACACGCACCATGAAGGCGGTGGCGAACAGCGGCGTGATCAGGTTCAGGATCGGTATCGAGGCAATGAAGGAAATAATCAGCCCGCTGGTAAACACGGTAAGCCGGTTCGCCCGCCTGAGTTTCTTCGCCGCCGACGGCTCAACATGCCGCATCGCCGCAAGTTCGAAATATTCCCGGCCGAGCAGATAGCCGTTTCCAACATAGAAGGCGATCAGATTGATGCCGGGGATGAGCAGGAGGAACAGCGCGAGCAAGTTGACCAGGAGCACGGCGACGAAGAACCTGAGCGCCACACCGATCGCCTGCAACGTCGGCAGCTCCTTTCCCGGAGCATCGGCGGGGTAAGACTCGCGCTCGACCACCGCCGCGATGTCATCGAGATACAGCCCCGCAATCAGAGAGGTGACAGGGGGAATGAGGAAGATGGAGCCGGCCACGAGCGCAAGCCCGCCAAGCCACTGAATCGATTTTTCGATCCAGTCCGGCCACTCGACGAAATGGCTGAACGTCCACTCGATGCCGATGATGAGAAGGGCAAAGAGACCGATCGTATAAGCCACGCACTTGAACAGCACGGCGCGGAATGGCGGCGTGAAGACGTCCTGGAAGGCTTGACCTGCGGCGCCGAGCATGACGTGTTCCTCTCCGGCGACGGAATATAGTGGGCGCTGCCAAAGACACCAGGGGCGAGGGGTAACGGCAAAGACATGACAACAACAGCTTACGATGTGGTCGGCATCGGCAATGCCATTGTCGATATCATCGCCCGCTGCAAGGAAGGCTTTCTCACCAAGCACGACCTCATCAAGGGCTCCATGCGTTTGATCGATGCGGACGAGGCCAGCCGCCTCTATGAGGCGATGGGACCGGCGGTCGAGCGCTCGGGCGGATCGGTGGCGAATGCCGTTGCCGGTCTTGCCTCCTTCGGTGCGAAAAGCGGCTTTATCGGCAGGGTGGCGGCCGACCAGTTCGGCGGTATCTTTCGCCACGATATCCGCTCGCTCGGCGTGGAGTACGACACGCCGCCGGCGACGGACGGGGAGCCGACCGCGCGCTGCCTGGTTCTGGTGACGCCAGACGGCGAACGCACCATGAATACCTTTCTCGGCGCTAGCGTCGATTTTGCCCCCGGCGATCTCGATCTCGGCATGATCGGCGCCGCCAAAATCGTTTACCTGGAGGGTTATCTGTTCGACCGCGACGAGGCAAAAGCCGCGTTCCGGGACGCCGCGCGTGCCGCGGCGGCGGCGGGCGCCAAGGTCGCGCTCAGCCTATCGGACGCGTTCTGCGTCGACCGCCACCGGGACGATTTCAAGGCCTTGGTGCGGGAGGGGGCCGACATCGTGTTCGCCAACGAAAAGGAGATTACGACCCTCTATCAGGTCAACAGCTTCGAGGAGGCGGCGAAAGCGGCGCTTGCCGACTGTGAAATGGCCGTTCTGACCCGCTCGGAGGCGGGCTCGGTGATCGTTTCCGGCGGCGAAAGCCTGGAAATCGAGGCCGAGAAGGTCGCTCGGGTGGTCGATCTGACCGGGGCCGGCGACCTCTATTCCGCCGGATTCCTTTACGGGCTCACCCACGGGGCGCCGCTTGCGGTGTGCGGGCGGCTTGGAAGCCTCGCCGCGGCCGAGGTGATCGGCCATATCGGGGCCCGGCCGGAGGTGGACTTACGCACGCTTGCCCGCGAAAACGGCGTTATTTCCTGATTCGGGCTGTGACATTTCCGTCACGCAAGCGGAAAATCGCCTTCCGCGTCCGCTGGATAACCCCTCTCGCACGGGTTCGCTGCTATGCTTGCGCATGCTTCGGTGGCGGGGGTTTTGATGGCCGGATTTTCTTCCATGCATAGATTTCTCACAGGCGTCGTGCTGACTGCGGCGGCTGTTTCTCCGTCAACTGCATGGGCGGCGGACCTCATAGAAGCACCGGATGGCACGGAGTATGTGCAGGTTGTTGAGAGGGGAGTTGTCCTAGAGCTTGGCGGCGGCGTTCAGTATCTCGACCTTTCCGATCTGCGCTGGACGTTCCTCACCAACAACAATGGCGAGATCGACAGAAAACAAAACAACGGCGACCTCAGCGAATACGGCGGCGCAGCTAGCGGCTCTCTCTATGTCCCCCTTAGTAATTCGCTCACGCTTGCCCTGTCCGGTTTTTATTCTCAAGTCGAGAACTCTAAGCGCACAAGATGCGAAAGCACGGACGATCTGTTCTGCACGGTTCAGAACATCGAGAACATTCCGGACCAGATGAACGCTTGGGAACTTCCAGGTTTCACCACCCACGCCAGCCGCGACGTCGACTACTGGGGCAGTTCGGCTGAGCTGACCTTTGGGTCCGGCCGTGCCGCAAGGCCGCCGGAAGAGGGAGGCTTTCTGTTCCGTTTCTCCCATTGGGGCGCCGGTTTCGATGTACGCGGCATCGATCAGGATAATCGGATCAAGCTTCACTACGACGACGATCCGGACAATGACATCAAGCTCTCAGACGCGCTCGATACCACCTATTACGGCGGCTATCTGTCCGTCACCGGCGAGTTCGACATTCTCAGTTATTTTACTAGTGGGGGGTTCGGCTCGAATTTGCGTTCGTTCGTGACCTTACGCGGCGGTGTTTACGGCACCGACACCGACTATAGCGGTCGCTTCACTATGGAAGATGCGCTGAATCCGCTGAACACGCATCTCCGGCTGTCGGATGACGACGTTGCCTTTATCGGTGGCGCAAGCTTCGAAACCCGCTTGGCGGTGGGCAGCCGTACAAGTCTGTCCCTGCGGACTGACTACGAATATTTTTCCTCCGTGCCGGAGATGAGATATGCCGCCGGCGACGATGTCACCCGCATTGACGACGACGACATGCTTGCCGTGCGCACACAGCTCAGGGTCAATGTTGGGCTTGGCTCATCGCAACTCTACGAACAGCCAATCAGGTAGTCGGCTCTCTCGATCGCCTGTCCAGAGTTACAATTTCCTGAGCGCCACGGTCTCGACCGCGTGGTCGTCGCCCTTGCGCAGGATGAGATCGGCGCGCTGCCGTGTCGGCAGGATGTTCTCTCTGAGATTGACCAGATTGATCGAGCGCCACAGCGCAAGCCCGGTGGCGATCGCTTCTTCTTCGGTGAGCACCGCATAGCGGTGGAAATAGGAGGCAGGATCGCGGAACGCCGTCTGTCTCAGCCGCAAGAAGCGCTCCACGTACCAGCTTTCGATCAGATCGTCGGCGGCATCGATATAGACGGAAAAATCGAAGAAGTCCGACACGAAGGGAATGGCCTCGCCGTCCTTGGGCAGCTTGGCCGGCTGGAGCACGTTCAGGCCTTCGACGATGACGATGTCGGGACGCTCGATGACCAGTGGCTGGTCCGGCAAGACGTCGTAGACGAGATGCGAATAGACCGGTGCCTCGACCCGTTCCTTTCCCGATTTCACATCGGCGAGAAAATTGAGCAGCCGGGTCAGATCGTAGCTCTCGGGAAAGCCCTTGCGCTGCATGATGCCCCGCGATTCGAGCATAGCGTTGGGAAAGAGAAACCCATCGGTCGGCAGGAGTTCCACGCGCGGATGGCTGGGCCAGCGCGACAGCAGGGCCTTGAGCACGCGGGCCGTGGTGCTCTTGCCGACGGCGACGCTGCCGGCAAGACCGATGATGAAGGGCATCTTGCCGTCGCTCTTGCGCAGGAACCTGGCAGTGCTGCCGTGCAGAGCCTGCGCCGCCTCGACATAGAGGTTGAGCAGCCGGCTCAGCGGCAAGTAGATGTCGACGACCTCTTCGGACGAAACGCGCTCGGTCAGGCTGCTGAGACTGTCGAGCTCGGCCTCGGTGAGCGGCATGGGCGTGTCGTCGCGAAGCCGCGCCCATTCCTGGCGCTGGTAGGTGACATAAGGCGAGAACGCGACATGGGGACGCGGGTTCATGGCGAGGCGCCCACGCGTCAGCGCGACGCGGTTTTCTGCCTCTTAACGCCGATCGCCGTAAGCGTCATGCGCCGCTCCAGCTCGTCGAGCACCTCGTCGAGCTCGACCTCGCGCGACTCCAGCATCACCAGCAGATGGTAGAGCAGGTCTGCGGTCTCTCCGACCAGGGCCTCTTTGTCCTGGGCGACCGCGGCGATGGCGACCTCAACGGCTTCCTCGCCGAGCTTCTTGGCCGGCTTGGCCGGCCCTTCGTCAAGCAGCCGCCGCGTATGGGAGTCCTCAGGCCGCGCGCTCCGGCGCGCCTTGATAATGGCGGCAAGTCGATTCAGGACATCTCTGCTCATGACGAGCCTCACTATACCGATGAAAACGTTTTGGAAATAGGCTCGTACCCGGAATCCTCACCAAATTTGCGTGACCGGGCGTCCCTGCCCCCTCAAGGATCGAGCCTCATGGGCAGCCCCGCCACCGCCATGTGACGCTTTGCCTCGCCGATCGAATGCTCGCCGTAATGGAAGATCGAGGCCGCCAGCACCGCGGATGCGTGGCCCTCGCGGACGCCTTCGACCAAATGATCCAGCGTGCCCACGCCGCCGCTGGCAATCACCGGAACCGGAACGGCATCGGCTATTGAGCGGGTCAATTCGAGGTCGAAGCCTCTGCGCGTGCCGTCGCGATCCATCGAGGTGAGCAGGATCTCGCCGGCGCCGAGCCCAACCACCTCGCGCGCATAGCCAACCGCTTCGATCCCCGTCGCCTCGCGGCCGCCATGGGTGAAGATCTCGAAGCGCGGCGGCTCGCCTTCGCTGGAGACGCGCTTGGCGTCGATGGCGACGACGATACATTGCGCCCCGAATTTTTCCGACGCGGCGCGCACCAGGCTCCGGTCGTTGACCGCCGCGGTATTGATCGAGACCTTGTCGGCGCCCGCTTCGAGCAGCGCGCGGACGTCATCGATCGAACGGACACCGCCGCCGACCGTGAGCGGCATGAAGCAGCGCTCGGCCGTGCGGCTCACCACGTCGAGGATCGTGCCGCGCTTTTCGTGACTGGCGGTGATATCGAGGAAGCAGAGCTCGTCGGCGCCGGCTTCGTCGTAAGCAGCCGCCGCCTCGACCGGATCGCCCGCATCGCGCAGATCGACGAAGTTCACGCCTTTGACGACGCGTCCTTCTTTGACATCGAGGCAAGGAATGACTCGGATCTTCAGCATGGTCAGAACGTGTGTTGCGAGCCAAGGAGCGCGAGCGCTTCGCGCGCATCGAGACGCCCGTCATAGAGCGCGCGTCCGGCGATAGCGCCTTCCAGCATCGCATAGCGCGGGTTGCGCAGTCTCAGCACGTCCTCGATCCCGGCCAGACCGCCGCTGGCAATCACGGGAATAGTGACCGCGCGCGCGAGCGCCGCCGTCGAGTCGAGGTTAAGTCCTTCGAGCACGCCGTCGCGTGCGATATCGGTATGAATGATGACTGCGACTCCGGCGTCCTCGAATCGGCGGGCAAGATCGACCGCTTCCATCTCGCTGGTCTCGGCCCAGCCTTCGATCGCAACCTTGCCGTCGCGGGCATCGATGGCGACGGCGATGCAGCCGGGGAAATCGCGCGCCGCTTCACGCACGAGCGCGGGATCCTTCACCGCCGCCGTGCCGAGAATGACCCGCTCGACGCCTTTGTCGAGCCAGGCGATGATGGTGTCGAGATCGCGGATGCCGCCGCCGAGTTGGATCGAGACGTGCACGGCGTCGAAGATCGCGCCGACGGCCTCCGCATTCACCGGCTTACCTTCGAACGCGCCGTTCAGGTCGACCACGTGCAGCCACTGAAACCCTTGGTCCTCGAACAGCCGCGCCTGCGCCGCCGGGTCGGCATTGAACACGGTCGCTTGCGTCATCTCGCCTTGGCGGAGACGCACGCATTGCCCGTCTTTGAGGTCTATGGCTGCGAACAGGATCATGGCTTCCATTTGAGGAAATTGGCGATCAGCGCAAGCCCGAGCTTCTGACTCTTTTCCGGGTGGAACTGACTGCCGGCAAGATTGTCCTTGGCGACGAACGCGGTCACGGGCCCGCCATAGTCGGTGGTGGCCACGAGCGCGTCCGCGTTCGCCGGCACAAAATGATAAGAGTGAACGAAATACGCGTTCAGCCCGCTTTCGCCGGTCGGGATACCTTGGAACAGGTCGTGCTCCTGCCGGAGGTCGAGCGTGTTCCAGCCCATATGCGGGATCTTGAGCGAAGCATCGCTCGGCGCGATCGCCCGGACCTCGCCTTCGATCCAACCGAGCCCCGGGCTCGGTCCGTGTTCGAGCCCGCGTTCGGCCATAAGCTGGAGCCCGACGCAGATGCCGAGAAAGGGCTTGCCCTTCCGGCGCACCGCGTCTTCGAGCGCCTCGATCATGCCGGGGATGCGTTCGAGACCTTGGCGGCAATCGGCGAAGGCGCCCACGCCCGGCAACACAATGCGCTCCGCCCCGCGCACCTCTTCAGGGTCGGACGTGACCTTGACGGCGAGCGCAGAGTCCTGCTCACGCGCCGTCCGTTCGAAGGCTTTGGCGGCGGAGTGCAAGTTCCCCGAACCGTAATCGATGATGGCGACATACATGACGGGTCAGGGCCGCGGGAAGAGCCCGATAACCTGCTCACCCTCGCCGTGCGGAAGCGGAGGCCGAATCTCGGTGTCGCGGGACGGCGCGGGCATGGCCTCGGTTTCGCGCGCCTGGCGAATTTGTTCCGGCAGCCAGAGATTGAAGAACGAGCGCTCGGCATCGGTCCGGCTGCGGCCGCTCGCCGTGCCGGCGAACCGGTAACCGCGCCGTCGCAGCGAAGCCTCACGCAGATCGTTAGCCTCGAACGCAAACAGCACCGAGATGGCCAAATTGATCCAGAAGGACAGCGCTTGCGCTTGACTATCGGCACCGATGGCGACGCTTACGCCGATATAGATCAGCAGCAGCACGGTGAACACGATCCACATGCGCTGGTAGAGCAGCCACAGCAGAGGGATAAAGAAAGCTGGCCAAGAGAAACCTTCCTTGACGAAGGCAAGCTTTTCGGCGCGCTCGGTCAAGTCCTTGGTCCCGGCCGGGGGCTCATAAACGGCATAGACAGTCACAGCCACTCACACGCGTTTCGCCGGCTGGCCGGCAAGGTTCTAAAGCTGGCCCTTGGTCGAGGGCACGCGCCCCTTTTGCCGCTCGTCGACGGCGATCGCCTGACGCAGCGCCCGGGCGAGCGCCTTATAGCAGGTCTCGGCGATGTGGTGGCTATTCTCGCCATAAAGGGTCTCGACATGGAGCGTGAGCCCGGCATGCTGGGCGAAGGCCTGGAACCATTCCCGGAACAGCTCGGTATCCATCTCGCCGATCTTCGACCTGGTGAAGGCCACGTTCCAGACCAGGAACGGCCGCCCCGAGACGTCGAGCGCGACGCGGGTCAAGGTTTCGTCCATAGGCAGATAGGCAAAGCCGTAGCGGGCGATGCCCTTCTTGTCGCCGAGCGCCTGTGCCATGGCCTGGCCGAGAACAATGCCGGCGTCTTCGGTGGTGTGGTGCTGGTCGATGTGGAGGTCGCCCTCGGCCTTCAGCGTGATGTCGATCAGCGCGTGGCGGGCGAGCTGCTCGATCATGTGGTCGAGGAAGCCGACGCCGGTCGCAATGTCATAGGCGCCGGTGCCGTCGAGATCGACGGCGGCCGAAATCGCGGTCTCCTTGGTCCTGCGGGTGACGCTTGCCCGGCGGGTTGTGGCGTCTTTGCCGCGGCTCTTCTCTTTGGTTCGTTTCTGCATGGTCAAAAAGCTTAACCCAAGGCTCTTAGCAATTTGCTTCCGAATAGGGCTCGCTTATACGCGAGGCGGCCGAAGAGTGCTATCAGAGGGTTAATCTTCCGCCGCTTGAACCAGAGAGCGTCTCACCCGATATCGCTTGTACCCATGGGTTTCTCCCCTTCTTCCCCCGAGTCCTGGCACGGCACCACGATTCTGACCGTCCGCAAAGGCGGCAAGGTGGTCATTGCCGGCGACGGCCAGGTCACCCTCGGCCAGACCGTCATCAAAGGCACGGCAAAGAAAGTGCGCCGGGTCGGCTCCGGCAGCGTCATCGCCGGCTTTGCCGGCTCGACCGCCGACGCCTTTACCCTGTTCGAACGGCTCGAGACCAAGCTTGAGCGCTTCCCCGACCAGCTCAAACGGGCTTGCGTGGAGCTTGCCAAGGACTGGCGCACCGACCGCTATTTGCGCCGGCTCGAGGCGATGATGATCGTCGCCGACGCCGATGAGAGCCTGGTGCTGACCGGCACGGGCGATGTCTTGGAGCCCGACGATGCCGTGATGGGCATCGGCTCCGGCGGCTCTTACGCGCTCGCCGCGGCCCGGGCCCTGCTCGACGGTCCGCTCGATGCCGAGGCAATTGCGCGGAAAGCCATGGAAATTGCCGCCAAGATTTGCGTTTACACTAATAACGAGGTGGTCGTCGAAACCCTCGACGCGAAGACGTGATGCAAAGCAATTTGAGTTCATCGGACAAAACCGCGGCGTCCTTTTCTCCGCGCGAGATCGTCTCCGAGCTCGACCGTCACATCATCGGTCAGCGCGACGCCAAGCGGGCCGTCGCCATTGCGCTGCGCAATCGCTGGCGGCGGCAACAGCTCGAAGACGACATGCGCGAAGAGGTGCTGCCCAAGAACATTTTGATGATCGGACCGACCGGCGTCGGCAAGACCGAGATCTCGCGCCGCCTGGCCAAACTTGCCGGCGCGCCTTTCATCAAGATCGAGGCGACCAAGTTTACCGAAGTCGGGTATGTCGGCCGCGACGTGGAACAGATCGTGCGCGATCTGCTGGAGGCGGGCATCGGATTGGTGCGCGACGCCAAACGCAAAGAGGTCGCCGCCAAGGCTCAGCTCAACGCGGAAGAGCGTGTGCTCGATGCGCTGGTGGGCTCGGGCGCCGCGATTACGACCCGTGACGCCTTCCGCAAGCGCCTGCGCGAAAGCGAGCTCGACGATCGCGAGATCGAAATTCAAGTCGCCGACACGCCGGCCATGCCGTCGTTCGAAATCCCAGGCATGCCCGGCAGCCAAGTGGGCATGATCAATCTGTCCGACATGCTCGGCAAAGCCTTCGGCGCACGCACCAAGCCCCGCAAAGTGACCGTGCGCGACTCGTTCGAAATTCTTCTTGGCGAGGAATCCGACAAGCTGATCGACAACGACTCGATCGTGCAGGAGGCCATCCGCAATGTCGAGAATAACGGCATCGTGTTCCTCGACGAGATCGACAAGGTGGCCAAGCGCGGCGAGTACGGCGGCGCCGACGTCTCCCGTGAGGGCGTGCAGCGCGATCTGCTGCCGCTGGTGGAAGGCTGCACGGTCACGACCAAATACGGCGCCGTGCGCACCGACCATATACTGTTCATCGCCTCGGGCGCGTTCCATCTGTCCAAGCCCTCGGATCTGGTGCCGGAACTGCAGGGCCGGCTGCCAATCCGCGTGGAGCTGGACGCGCTCAAGGTGGAGGACTTCACCCGCATCCTCACCGAGCCGGACGCCTCGCTGACGCAGCAGTATGCCGCCCTGCTCGCCACCGAAGGACTGGAACTGAGCTTCGAGCCGGACGGTGTGGCGCGCCTCGCCGAAATCGCCTGGGAGGTGAACGAGCGCACGGAGAACATCGGCGCCCGGCGCCTGCACACCATCATGGAGCGGCTGCTGGAGGCCGCCTCCTACGAAGCCGCCGACCGGGGCGGGCAGCACATCCGCGTCGACGCCGCGTTCGTCAACGAACAGCTCGCCGACCTGGCGCGAGACGAAGATCTCAGCCGCTACATCCTATGAACCCCGGGCCCGGCGCGAAGCGCATGGTCCGCGACGAAACGAGGTTATACATGGCATCACCCAAGCCCACGGAAATCAGCGTGCACACCAAGTCGCATACGCTGGAGATCGCCTACGACGACGGCGCCCGCTTCACTCTGCCGGCGGAATACCTGCGCTGCTTCTCGCCGTCGGCCGAGGTCCAGGGCCACGGCCCGGGTCAGGAGACCCTGCAGGTG
>Ga0307425_1001153_pt1 | contig 16101 bp, 18 predicted proteins | sample SalMarWE160330MG_FD_202152 | JGI IMG/M metagenome (GOLD analysis project Ga0307425, IMG submission 202152) | Salt marsh sediment microbial communities from the Plum Island Ecosystem LTER, Massachusetts, United States - WE1603-30 | ecosystem: Environmental > Aquatic > Marine > Intertidal zone >... | reverse complement strand
AAGCTGCTTTTTTTGATTCCTTCTTCGGGAGCTATGTGGCCGCGGGCAAAATCATCTTCTTCAAGAACCTGAAGAAGATGTTGACCGGAAACGTGATCTTCAAGATGGAAGAAAACAAGAGCTTTGAGTTGATCATCAAAAGTCATTTTCAAGGGTCTGTGTCCTCGCGCCTCCAATGGAGGCATTCCGATCATGGCTCTTTGAATTGGCCGGTACAATTGGTGAAAAGACGGTGCAGCTACTTTTTTTTGACGATCGATTGTGTAGGGCATTTTGTAACCTCCTTAAATCATTAAAGATTACAAAATTTTCGCCGCACACCTTAATTGAAATGTCAAGCAAAAAATGAACTTAACCTGCTGATTTTAAAATTTTTTTTAACAATTCATATGCAAGAACCTAACCCGAAATTGCTGTATTCAACTAACAAAAACTTTTGCTGGGCGTAAGAAGATTTTTGTGGACCATCATTTTTGACTTTTTTCTTTATAGCTCCTGTTTATTCGGATTAGACGGCGAACAATAAGTAAATCAGTACATGCGGCGGCGAAAGAGCCAAGCCGCAATGCTGAGGGTAACGATGCCGATTACGGCCAGAGGCCAGAACTGGCCGATGAGCAGGTGAAAGGGGGTGCCCTCGAGAAAAACACCGCGTACGATCACCATGAAGTAACGCATCGGATTGATCAGCGTCAGTTTCTGAACAAGAGGCGGCATGTTGAGAATAGGGGTGGCAAAGCCGGAAAGAATGATGGCCGGAACCAGGAACATAAAGGCCCCCAGCAGCCCCTGCTGCTGGGTTACCGACAGAGAGGAAATCATCAGCCCCACGCCGATAGCCGAGAGCAGAAACAGAAAAAGCCCGGTATACAGGGCCGGCAGACTTCCCAGCAACGGAACCTGAAACCAGAAAACCGCCACTACGCTGATCAGCGTTGCTTCGACCATACCAATGACAAAGCCGGGCACCGCCTTGCCGATAAGAACCTCCCAGGGTCGATAAGGGGTGACCAGCAGCTGATCAAAGGTCCCCTGTTCCCGTTCGCGGGCTACCGAAAGTGCTGTGACCAGCATGGTCACCACCAGGGTCAGCAGCCCCACGATTCCCGGTATGATAAACCAGCGACTCAAAAGATTCGGGTTGAACCACGAACGCATCACCAGGCGGGCCGGAGGTTCGGGCTTGTCGTTTTCCCCGGCCCACTGCACGTTAAAACCGTTCACAATTTTCTGCACATAGCCCATGGCCAGCATGGCCGTGTTGGAATCGCGGCCGTCGAGGATGATTTGCACCGCAGCACCTGCCCGACTGCGCAGATCGCGGCTGAAGCGCGGCCCGATGTGCACCACCAGCAGTACCCGCTTGCTGTCGACCAGCGGGGCAATCTGTTCATCGTGGGTGATCGTTGCGACATCGTTAAAGTTGGCTGAGCCACGAAAGCGGGCCACCAGTTGCCGGGCCTCTTCGGAGGGGCTTTCGTTGTAAATTGCAAAGGGGACATTGGTCAGGTCAAAGGTGGCGGCATATCCGAACACGAGAAGCTGGATTACCGGCGGTCCGATGATCACAAAACGGCTTTTGGGGTCTTTGAGCAGGGCCAGAAACTCTTTTATGACCAGGGCGATGATACGTGAAACCATTGGCGGCTCCTAATCCAGTCGTTTGCGGGTTTTTAGGCGGGTCAGGCCGATGAATACCGTTGCCATGATCATCAGCGCCAGGGAGTTGGGCGCAATTATCGGCCAGACATCTCCGGCCAGAAACACGGTTTGCAGGATCGCAACAAAGTAGCGTGCCGGGATGAGATACGTTATGGCCCGGATGACTGGCGGCATACTGCCGATATCAAAAATAAATCCCGACAGGATAAAGGCCGGCAGAAAGGTGGTAATGATGGCCAGCTGGCCGGCGACAAACTGATTTCTAGCCGTGGTCGAAATCAGCAGCCCCATCCCGAGAGCCGTCAGTAAAAACAGCGATGTTCCCAGCAAAAGGACCCAGATTGATCCGCGCAGCGGAACGTCAAACTGCCAGACGGCCATAATGACCGACAGGGCCATGCCGCCCATGCCCAGGATAAAATAGGGTACAATTTTTCCGATCAGAATTTCACGTATGGTAACGGGGGTGACCATCAGGGCCTCCATGGTGCCGCGTTCCCACTCCCGGGCCATCAGCAGAGCGGTTAACAGCGCGCCGATCAGGGTCATGATAACCGCCACCAATCCGGGCACCAGAAAATTGCGGCTGCGAAGATTGCTGTTAAACCAGACGCGTTGCTCGATACTCGCCGGGATGTTCAGGGGCCGGCCCTTGTCAACGGCATAGTCTTCAAGCCAGTTACCGTACACGCCTTCCACGTAGCCTTCAACGATGCGGGCCGTGTTGGCATCAACGCCGTTTACGATCAGTTGAATGGCGGCGCTGCCGGGTGAGAACAGCCGGCGTGAGAAATCCTCCCGCAGGTGGACAATGGCCTGGATGCGGTGGGCAGATAGGGCCTGCAGGGCCGCGTGCATCCCATGCAGGTAAACCGGCTCAAAATAGCGGGAATGTTCAAACGCGCCGCAAAGGCTGGCAGTATCCGGCGTCGGTTTCTCAACTACCAGGGCCACCGGGACGTTTTCGGCGTCAAGCGAGACCCCGTACCCAAACAGTAAAAGCAGGACCACGGGCAATACGAAGGCGATGCCCAAGCTACTGGGGTCACGAAAGGCCTGCAGAAACTCCTTGCGTATCAGGCCGCGCAGGCGCATAAGTGTGAGTCTTCTCGCTGACGGTCCGGCCCCAGGTGGGCTATTATGATATGGCGTCATGGGGTCTTTTCCGCCTCCTGTGACTGAATAACATGGATAAACGCGTCTTCCATGGTCGGCTCCGGGCTGTCATCTGAATGCGCCTGCTCTTTGATTTCCGACGGTGTTCCCAGAGCGAGGATTTCACCGGTCACCATGATGGCCAGCCGGTCGCAATACTCGGCTTCTTCCATGAAATGGGTGGTGACCATCACCGTCACCTTTTGAGCGGCCAGCGCGTTGATGCGATGCCAGAACTCGCGGCGGGCCAGGGGATCCACACCGGAGGTGGGCTCATCAAGAAACAGAATATCGGGCTCGTGCATCAGCGCACAGGCCAGGGCCAGGCGCTGCTTGTAGCCGAGCGGCAGTGTCGCGCTGGTGGTCTCAAACACGGGCGCAAGTTCAAACCTTTCGACGGCCCACTGAATGCGGGCGGTCCGGCGGTGGCCTTTCAGCCCGTAGGCACTGCTGAAAAATTGAAGGTTTTGTCCCACACTGAGATTGCCGTAAAGGGAAAACTTCTGTGACATATAGCCGATTTTCGCCCGCGCCGCCGCTGCCGTGCGGCGGACATCCACCCCGGCGACATGCAGGCTGCCCGCGCTGGCCGGCAGCAGGCCGCAAAGCATGCGAAAGGTCGTAGTTTTGCCCGCGCCGTTGGCCCCTAACAGCCCGAATACCTCCCCTGCCCGGACGTTAAAACTCACACCTTTGACCGCATAAAAATCACCGAACCGGCGCTGAACGCCGTGTACCTCGATGATGAAACCATCGGGCTCGGTTCTGGAGGCCGTGTCGGGGGAAATGGTCTCAATTACAGCCGGAGGTCGGCGTTTTTTTTTCACACGGTCGGCCAGCATGGCCACAAAACCGTCTTCAAAGCGCGGGGCAACCGCCTGTAGTTCAGCGCCGTCTACGCCCGGCAGCAGTTTTTCCACTGCCGGCCTTGTTTGTCGCGCCAGCACAAGCCGCACGGCATCGCCCTGGATGACCGCATCGGTCACACCGGGTGTGGCGGCAAGCTTTTCCTGCAAATGGCGATTTTTCATGCCGGAGGCCCGTATTTTAAAGGTTCGGCCTGCCAGCGGATCGCTGAAGGCTGCCGGAGGTCCATTGCCGAGCAGCTTGCCGTCGGAGAGAATGATCACTTCGTTGCAGCGTTCGGCCTCATCCAGGTAGGCGGTGCTCAGCAGCACGGTCGTACCCTCCTGGCGAACAAAACGATCGATGATCTGCCACAGCTCGCGGCGCGATACCGGGTCGACTCCCACGGTGGATTCGTCAAGCAGCAGCAATTGCGGGGGGTGCACGAGGGTGCAGGCCAGCCCCAGTTTTTGTTTCATGCCGCCGGACAATCGCCCGGCCCGACGGCCGGTAAAGGGTTCAAGGCCGGTCATACGCATTAATTCCCGATAGCGCTCGGGGCGCAGCTTTTTGGCCACGCCCTGCAGATCAGCATAAAGGTCAAGGTTCTCCTGGACGGTCAGGTCTTCGTACAATCCGAATCGTTGGGGCATATATCCGACGGCCGCCTGTATGGATAGTGCATCCTGAACAATATCCATTCCCAGCACGTCGCCATGTCCTGAGTCCGGCGGCAGCAGCCCGGCTGCCAGTCGCATCAGGGTTGTCTTGCCGGCCCCGTCGGGGCCGATCAACCCCGTGATACTTCCCCGTCGCAGGCGCAGGCTGATTTCATGCAGGGCCTCGATACGGCGCCGGCCGGACTCAAAACTCTTGGTGAGCGAGCGAAAGGTGAGAACGGCATCGGCTTCCGTGGCGCGGTTTCCATTGCCCGGCTTCCCTCTTGTCGGTGGAGGTGCCATCACTGGGTTCATCCACCGCCTGTATCCGGGTTGTGGGGTTGATTTTTTTCCGGAAGGTTCTGGTCGAGTCGAATCCGAACGGTAGCCGGCATACCGAGGCGCAATTCGTCTTGCGGATTTTTGACAAAAATGCGCACCTGGTAAACAAGCCGGGTTCGCAGCTGCGGGGTTTCCACCGGCTTGGGGGTAAATTCGGCCGTGGGCGAGATAAAACCGATCCAACCATCATAGCGTTTGCCCGGAAAACTGTCGGTTGTCACCCAGGCCTTCATCCCTTCGCGAATTTTTCCCAGGTCCGGCTCCGGCACATAGGCCCGAACCCAGAGTGGGTCGATCAAAGCGATGGTAAAAACCGCTTTCTGTGGTGAAGCCATATCACCGATTTCAAGAACCCGATCCTGTATAATCCCGACACCGGGTGCATACAGAAGGGCGTTTTTCAGATCACGTCGCGCCAGTCCGAGTTGAGCCTCGTAGCCTTTCAACAACGCTTTTGCTGCCGCAATGTCCTCCTTGCGGGGTCCGGCCAGGGCCAGATCCAGCAACGCTTTAGCGGCATGGAGCCGGGCGCGGGCCGAGTTTTCGGCAGCCCGGGCATTGTCCAGGTTCTGCACTGACGTAGCGTGCTGGGGAACCAGGATCTTAACTCGCAGGTAGGTCCTTTTGGCGTCATCCAGCGCCGCTTCGGCGGCGCCCACATCCGCCTTTGCCTTGCGGATTCGCTCGACCCGGGTGCCCGCTTCGAGTCGGGCAACTACCTGCCGCTGGGTATTTACCTGCGCTTCATCACGGGCGACCGCAAGTTCAAAACGTTCGATTTCAAGTTTTGCGAGCAGTTGACCTTTTTTTACGCGGTCTCCTTCTTCCACCAGCAGATCGGCAATGCGTTCGCTGTCGTTAAAGGCCAGCTCCACCTGGCGGATATCCACATTGCCATAAAGCACCAGTTCATCGGCCGGGCCTGCCTGCCGGTTGGACTCCCAGAACCAGAAGCCGCCGCCGATGGCAACCGCAATCACCAGTATTCCTATGAAACGAAGCTTTTTTTTCATTGCCACCCGCTTTTTCTCCCCAATTTATTCCCGATTTAATACCATCGGAAATTGTCGATAAATTTGTTTTCCCAACCCCTCTCCCACCTCCTACCAGTCGGGTGTACGGACCAGCGTCTTTTGTTTCTCCCTCTTTTCTGGTCGGACCTTCCCCGGTGACAGCAACCTTCCCCAGTTGGTTCGGCTCTCCATGGCTTCCTTGATTTCCGGCGGGATAAACTCATTCCCCTCGCGGATTTCCCATCCTCCCCCGAGGGCCCGGTACACTGAAATAAGCCCTTCGGGAACGTCTCCCTGACTGCCGGCCAACCGGTCCTCTTCGTTCAGCAAGGCTTGTTGGGCGATGAGCACTGTGGTGTAATCCGTATCCCCCTCCCGATATTGGGTGAGCGCCAGTTCAGCCGAGCGCCGGGCCGCGTCTACACTTTTTTGCAGAAGTTTCATCCGTTCCTGGGCCTTCAGGAATTCCACCAATCCATCCTCCACTTCCCGCTGCGCGCGAAGCACCGTGTCCTGGTAATTCAAAAGCAACGCCTGGAGCCTTGCATCCTGCACCCTGACGCTGTTAGTGATCTGCCCGTAATTGAAAAAATTCCACTTGAAAGAAGGGCCAAAGGTGACTGCCCGGTTTTTCCATAAAAAAAGATCGGTCAGATTTGATGTTCCGGCGTCACTTGACAGAAAACTGAACGCCCCTGTCAATGAAAACGACGGATACAGGTCTGCCTTTGCCACACCAATAAGGGCGCTCTGGGAGGCCGCTTGCAGTTCAGCGTTTCGTATATCCGGACGTCGACGGAGCAATTCCGCAGGAATGCCCACGGCCACCTCGAGAGGGGCCCGCGGGATTTCTCTGCACTCCCTTAGCTGCTCGCTTAACGAACTCGGCGGCATGCCCAAAAGGACGCTCAAGGCATACTGCGCCTTCCGGATTCCCCTCTCGATCAGGGGGATCTTGGCTTCGGTGCTGTTTAACAGCGAGAGGGCCTGCTGCACATCCCGTTCGCCCGTGGCGCCGGCCTCAAAGCGTGCCCGGGCGATCCTCAGGCTCTCTTTCTGAGTCACCAGGTTTTCGTGGGCGATTTTGAGGCGTTCTTCCAAGGTGCGGATGATTACATAGGTGCGGGCCACATCCGCCGTCAGCGTTACCAGGGCGTCGTCGTAAGCGGCAATGGAACTGAGAAAGTTGGCATCGGCGGACTGAATGGCACGCCGGAACTTGCCCCAGAAATCCAGCTCCCAGCTGGCTCCTACGCCGATATTGGCTTGCCAGAAGCTGAGATCCGGATTCCTGGCTGCCGATTCGGCAAGCGTTGCCATAGGAGAACTTCCGCTCCACCGGTTGTAGGTCAATGCGCCAAGGCCCTGCTGGGCCTGGGGGTAAAATTCACCTACGGCGATGCCCAGGAGGGCACGGGCCTCAAAAACACGGACTCCAGCAATGCGAAGAGGGAGGTTTTGCTCGTAGGCCGTTTGAATCAGACGATCCAAAACGGGGTCGTCAAAGACCTTCCACCAGTTTTTGTACTTCGGCTGAGTCTCTTTGACACGTTCATCCTTGGCCTCAACCCACTCCTGTTTCACCTCGGTCTCGGGTCGTGTAAAGTCGGGACCCACCATGGCACAGCCACTCACGCACAGGAGAAGCGCAATCATCCAGACCCAAAGGATGTGTGGTAGACTATATTTCATTTCCTTTTTTCGCGTCTCCATCCGGAAATCTCCCTTTACCCCAATTCCCCGACTGTTTCGGGACAGGTCAGCTTCAAATTCTCCTGGGCCGGACAAGTCGGAATTCCGTCCCCTTGAAGACGGCTTTTTGCGCCACTCCAGTTTTGGATAGAATCAGAGTATTTCCCCCTGTTCTTCTGAAAGGGCGATAAGAAGCCCCCTTTTTGGAGCCAAACCATAGGAGATACGCCCTTGAGTGTCAAGCCAAAGTCAACCGGCTATTTGTTCAAACCCCAAAAGAGCTGGGGGCGATCCCTTAAGCGACTGAGTAGTAAATCGCTTTACATCGAATGCAGCGGCTTTCAGGACACTGCGGTGACCATGGATTTCCCCTTCAGAACATATCGCTCCTGGTGCTCCAGCGGTTTTTCATTCCCCTGTTTCTCATCGTACACACTTTTCATGAAACCTCCCCCGTTTTTCAAATCCTTAAAAGAAAGACAGAACTCAATCATGTAGATGGAACAACCGCTTCACATGACTAAAGTGGAAATTTCAGTTTAGAAGGCGCCATCATCTATCTGTATTCCCAGAACCATAACTGGGCCTCGAAGACGGGCACTCAGTGGGGCTGAAGAGAGGCTTTCACCTGCTTCGCTAAGTTTTTTTTGATAAACGACAGGGTCGCCCCGGCATTATCATCCATGTCGATCCTGAGGATTTTCTGGACCTGAGAGACATCCAGCTGAATCATCACCTTTTTTAGGTTCATGGTATTCACCAGCTATTGTGGCACAAGAATCGCTTCGAGTTCCATCAGCCTCTCGCAGAGTTTCTTGGCCGATTCTATGGCCTCATAATCTTCTGTTATTTCACCCCGGGCAAAGGCCGTGCCATGGACGCCCCTGTTGGCCGGAATCATCTCGTGCTTAAGAAAAAAGGCCTGAATCGCTGTGATCGCACTTTCAGATCCATCTCTTCTTCCAACAACGACAGCACCGCCGATCTTGTTTCTTAAGCTCCCTTTAATGGACCATGTCCGGTCAATGAAGGCCTTTAATTGTGCGGAAACATTATTGAAAAATACGGGGCTGCCAAGGACAATGGCATCGACCTTCAGCAGCGAAGGGATAAGAATTTGACCCATATCATCTTTGATTGCACAGGTGCCTGTTTTCCGGCAGGCCCAGCAGGATTGACAAGGGTCGACTCGGTATTCCGTTAGCTTCACAAGCTCCCCGCCTGTGAGGGATATCATGGATTTCAGAAGGAAGTCTGTATTACTCTCTTTTCTCGGACTCCCGGAGACATACACGATTTTCATAGGTCATGCCCCTTGCGGTCAAGCGCCGGTCCTTGGAGAAAAAGACCCGGCGCATGTGTCACAGCCCCTGTTTGATTCATCCGGAAAATATTGGTTGTCACTGAAAAGAGACTCTCCTTGCCGCCTCTTCTTTATTATGTGTTCTATGACAGGCTGATTACCGATTGATACCCGCCTGAAAGTTAACACGCCGATAGCAATTCCAGATAAGAGACAGGCTGCCATGGCGATAATTCCACCCGCTATGCGAAAAGAAAAGCCATCGGTTAAAAAGGCCGCAAGGATGATACCTGCAATGAGGCCGATGATGGGAATACCCAAGAGCAGGGCCGCATTTCTTATCATTTCAGTGGCATTACGACTGACGGAAACCCAATCGCCCACGCCGGCCCCCACCCTGTTCAACGCCTCAATCGTTATGGTGGAACCGTCCGTGGCGCAGTGGCACACGTGACGATTTACATGAGGAGATGCCCCCGGGACACCCATGCTTCCGGGCTGGATGATCACTTCCGCCCTGTCATCCCCTTTGAGGGTTGCTACAAAACCTTCATGCCGTGGCATCTCATCTATTCCTCTCTCTTGAGCCTTACGGTTTGTTCTCTCCCCTGGAAAGCTTGGTAGAACAAATAGAGCGCCGGGATCAGGAAAAGGCCGTCCCTCATCACATACCATACCATGGGAGCGTTGTTTGTGCCATCCGTGCTCGTACCGAAACAACCGCAATGGATATCTAGACCCCGTGCCAGGTTGAATATCATGGCCCCAAAAAAGACGAGCATAAGAACCGTTACGATACATGCACTCCCTTCCCTGAACAGACCGATGATCAAAAAGAGGCCCAGGATCAGCTCCAGCCACGGAAGAACGATCGCCGTAAGGTTGATGAGGGAGTCAGGGAGGATCTGATAGTTGTAGATCGCCTTGGCAAAGGCTGCGGGGTGGATAATCTTATCGATACTCGCGTATATGAAGATGGCCCCGAGAATCAGGCGAGCGATGATGGCAAAAAGCCCCTCCTGTTTCCATTGTCCCCTGAGAAAACCTGTTTGACCTTCAAGCATGCGTATCACCTCCCGAAGAGATTTCACAAAGAATCCCGCCGTTTCCACATTCCGCGGTCTCGAACTGGAGTACCGGATGATCAATGCCGAATCGATGGAAGAGCTCATGACGGATCGTCTCCCCTAATTTTTCGGTCTGGCTGACCCGCTGATCCAACACTTCCACATGGCAGGAAAAACCGATACTGGTAGCGGAGATATTCCAGGCGTGAAGATAATGGATGGCGCATACGCCGGGGATCTGTTCCAGGAAATCCTTGATCTCCTCAAGATCCAACCCCTTCGGGGTGGCATTCATCAGTATCCCGGCGCTCGCCTTGAGAATTGACCAGCAGTTTTTCAGGATGAAAAGCACGATAAGCATGGAAAGCAAGGGGTCCAGCCAGTACCAGGGCCTGAAGATGAGGACCACCCCGTTGATCAACACCATGACGGAAGCCAGGAGATCACCCATCATGTGAAGGAAGGCTCCCCGGACATTGAGGCTGTGCTTTGAATCCCGGTGGAGCAGATAGGCGGAGAAACCGTTCCCCAGGATACCGACACCGGCCAAGAAGATGACCACCTTGCCGATCACGGCCTGCGGGTGATAAAACCGCTCCACTGCCCCGTAAACGATAAAGGCCGATGCGCCGATGAGAATGGCCACGTTCATCGTGGCGGCCAGGATCTCTGCCCGTTTGTAACCGAACGTGTTCTGAAAGGAGGCCCCTTTCTTGCCGATGCGATGGGCAATATAGGCCAGCAGGACGGCCACGAAGTCACTGAAATTGTGGGTTGCGTCGGAGATGAGGGCCATGCTGTGGGCATAAACACCTCCGATGACCTGGGCTATGGGGATAATGAGGTTGAGTGCCAATGTAAATAAGAGCCGGGACCCGCTGGTGTCTTTGATGTCCACATGTTGGTGTGAACAGGAACCAGTGCCGTGAACATGTTCCATCGTTTCGTGACCCTCAGATCCGTGTACGATCTCATTAGGAGATTCCATTGTTATCCTTTCCGGACATCCGGGTGGCCTTCATGTCCTCTTTCCACGGGAAGCCCGGCCTCCACCCACCGGGTCCAGCCGTTCAGCAGGACATTCACATCTTTGTAACCCATGGCGACCAGCTCTTTGGCCAGATCTTCGCTCAAAGAACAGTGCTCACCGTCGCAGTAAGTCACGATCCGGGTATCCTCCGGGATTGTTTCAAAGACACGGTCAATGTATTCTTCAAAGCCCTGCCAGGATACATTCAGGGCGCATCGAATATGTCCCTGGTCGTAGAGTTCCGGGGATCTTGCATCCAGGAATATGGCGTTGTCTTCTTCGCAGAGCTTTCTTGCCTCTCCGAGGGGAATAACCATGCTTTTAGCGGAATCGAGGGTCAATCGGGCTTCCGCGGACCAATCTTGCACAAGGGTAAGACGTCCGGGTCGGAATTGATTGACGACAAGCCCCAATCCGATCGCCAGAAGTACCATGGCCGTGGTTTCCCAAAACATCCGGAAACCGATTCGATTACGCTTTCCTGCTGCCTTCACTCTTTCCATGATAATACCAGATTAAACAACTTCTTCTTCGCTAATGACTGTCCATTGCCAAGGTCCTTATTACACTGTGGATCGGATAGACATCCCCCGGCCGTGGCTGATAGCTCAGGTCCACCCGGATATTAACTTTCTTGGCGCTCTCAGAAACCCTCACTTGAAAGGTCTCTTCCTTGGCTCCAAAGGGCTGGATACTCGTGTCCCGAATAATGCCAAGTTTTTTGGTGGGGCCATACACCATGGTCTTATTCAACGAGGTTGTCGATTGCGGCATATAAATTCTCGAAGCCCCAAATATTTTTTCGCCTTGATCGGTCGTTGCGGTCACATCCAGGACCACCCTGTTCTTGGAAGGTCAGCCGTCAGGGATCCTGTGTCCGGCCTTACTGGTTATCTTTGTCTTGACAACGAGCATCGGGATGATTTTGCCGGGTGTGAATTGAGACTTGTAGACCAAAGTATCCACTTCCATGGGAAGGGCCTTCTTCAATCGGGCCGATACCTCCCCCCTCTTGTTGAAGTCTGGAGGACAGGAGTGATCCGCATCCTTCATATGACATTCCTGACAGGTCTTGGCGCCGCCAGAAGGGACATACGCGTGAAGATAGCTTCCGTAAAGTGTTGCACATTGAACCGGATGTTCAAATTCCAAGTTTGGACCCAAACCGTGGCACTGCCCGCACATAACGGGTCTTTTCATGATCGGGCTTGCCTTAACCCTCTTATATCTTTTATCCTCATGCTCTGACACGCTATTGGTCCCGTAAAGCATCCCTCTTTCTGGGCGCCCGTGGACCACTCCCTTCTGGTTGTGACAGACCAGGCAGTTGATATTGAGTTTCTTCATGGTTGCCTTGTCTTTTCCCAGGATAGCCGCTGCGATCTCAGAGGCCACTTCGTCTGTGGCATATTCCAATTGAGGAAAATGACATTTGAAGCAGGGAAAATTCTTCTTTGTGGCATCATCGGGATTCTTTACGGAAAGGACGCCTCTCTGCAGATACCGGTCCATAAATATCCCCATGATCGACCTGGCGTGATGGGAGGTCTCCCATTGTGCATGGATTTCCTCATGGCATTCTTTGCAACTTGATGAATCAAACATCGCGATGAGCTCAGTCAGGGTTCTGGCCTTCTGGTCCGATGCCCCGGCTGCGGAGATGAAGATGCAAAAAACGCATACCATTGACATAATAAGAATGCCTCTGAATCCATGTACTTTCTGCAACCGGAGAATTTGATGCGTCCAAATAGCCCTCAGTCTCCGTATAATACGATGATTACTCCTTTGAGTTGCTCGCCCTTTCATGGCTCCCTCCTATTTACCGACGTACATTCCTTCCAAATTCCCATGTCTTAGAAAAACACTCGCTTATTCTTTCTTATCTTTCAAAAAAAACGACCCCTTATCTTTATGGTAATAATTGGTGCCCATGTAAAAAGTCCTTTTTGCATGAATTTAAGCAACACTATTACGTAACCTTCATAAGAATGTGTCTTCCCTATCAGCTATCGATTGATGGCTCCTGGTTTTTTCACGGTTTACAGGTCACGTGGCATACCCCGGCAGGCGTTTCCACTGCATATGGGAAATATTTCCTTTTAAACCAGAGAGCAACATTGACCAGGCTGATGAGCACAGGCACCTCTACAAGGGGACCGATGACCGCGGCAAAGGCCTGACCCGAGTCGATCCCGAAGACGGCAACGGCCACGGCAATGGCCAACTCGAAGTTGTTGGAGGCGGCGGTAAAACTCAAGGTGGTGGATTGCTCATAGGTGGCACCCACCTTCATGGAGAGATAAAAGGAGACAAAGAACATGATCACAAAATAGATACAAAGGGGTATGGCGATCCTGATGACATCAAGCGGCAGTTGAACGATATACTCCCCTTTCAGGGAGAACATGACGAGGATGGTGAAGAGAAGGGCAATCAGGGTGATGGGGCTGATCTTGGGGATGAACTTCTCTTCGTACCAGGTGCGACCCTTTGTGTTCAGACCGATGATTCGTGACAGGATGCCTGCGATAAAGGGGATGCCGAGATAGATAAAGACGCTTTCTGCGATCTGGCCAATGGAGATATCCACGACCGCGCCCTTCAACCCCAGCCATTGGGGAACAACCGTGATGAAGATATAGGCATAGAAAGAAAAGAAGAGCACCTGGAAGATGGAATTGAAAGCCACCAGCCCGGCACAATATTCGGTGTCTCCAGCGGCCAGGTCGTTCCAGACAATGACCATGGCAATGCACCGGGCCAGACCGATCATGATGAGTCCCACCATATATTCATGATGTCCGGAGAGGAAGGCAACGGCTAATAGAAACATGAGGATAGGCCCGATCACCCAGTTCTGGACGAGGGAAAGGGTCAGGACCTTGACGTTTCGAAAGACCTGACCGAGTTGCTCATATTTCACCTTGGCCAGGGGGGGGTACATCATCAGAATCAGTCCGATGGCAATGGGGATGTTCGTGGTCCCCACCTGAAAGTAGTCTATTATCCCTCGGATTCCGGGAAAAAGATACCCCCACATGACCCCCGCGAACATGGCTAAAAAGATCCAGAGGGTCAGAAACCGATCCAGAACGGACAGACGCTTTATAACGGAATTCTCTGCTGCCATCGTGTACCTCCTATTCGTCATTTAGATCAGGGAGTTCTCGTTCGCGATCCAGTGTTTCTTTAAATCGAGGTCTGGTGTTTCTGCCTCACACATGGAACAAAGGCAATCTTCAAGTCAGAATAAACGGATTTACAATAAAGTAGATTCCCAAACCGGCAATAACGACCCCGGCCCCTTTTCTAAACCAGTTACCGACCCCTTGCAGGCGGCTGCTTTCCATGACGCGCTTCACTGCGGCGGTGGAACTGCCCGCCACCACAATGGGAAGGCAGTGGCCAATGGCAAAAAGCAGGATGAACAGGACCCCCGTGACCACCTTTTCCTGCACCGTGACAATGGCGAGGATGGGGGCGATAAACCCAAAGGTACAGGAACCGGAAAGGACCCCGTAGGCCAGACCCAGCACCAGGGCCCCGAACATGCCGCGAAGGTTGAACTTATGGAGGAGATTTCCGGACATGGAGCATTTTTCAACACCCAACATCCCCAATGCGACCCAGACCAGGACCAGCCCGATAAGGATCTGCCAGTAGTTTCCCACATCTCCTAACATGCGGCCTAACAAGGCGCAGATGATGCCGATAATTGCAATGGTGATAAAGAGTCCCACGGTGAAGGCCACGGAATAGGTGGCGGCCTGTCTCGGTTTTAAGAGTGTCTCTTGTCCGCCCACGTAGGCGACAATCAAAGGGATGGACGCCAGGTGACAGGGGCTGAACACCACGCTGATCATGCCCCAGATAAAGCAGCCCACGGCGGCGATGGCCGTGCCGCCTGCAATCCAATTGTTTACGGTCAGAAAAAAGGTCTCCAGCATGGATGTCCTCCGTATCTCCGGGTGAGGCTTCGCAGGCCTCTATCTTGGGTCAGCGAACGCCCATCTTTTTCAACTGCCCTACGATGTCAGCCTCGCCCATGAACCCGGTATGGCGATAAACCTCTTTCCCCTCTTTATTAAAGAAGATCTGTGTGGGGATTGCCCTGATGCCAAACCGTTTGGCCGGTTCCTTGTCTTTCCAGACGTCGATAAATACGATGGCGGCCTTCCCCTTGTATTTCTTCTCCACCCTCTCCATGACCGGCGCCATCATCTTGCAGGGGATACATTGGTTGGCGCCCAGGTCTACCATGGTCACCATCCCTTTGACCGGAACGGCGCCGGCGGGTTGCGGATGGGATGCAGGGGGTTCATCGGATGAACACCCGTATAACGGCAGGCCCATCAAACCGAGTAAAAGCAAACCAAGGGCTGCATTCCTCATCTTCTGGGTCATTTAGTTCACCCCCAGCTTTTTCACCTGTTTCAGCACCTCTGCTTCCGCATAGAACCCCTGATGCCTGAAAACCTCTTTCCCTTTGACATCGTAGAAGACCTGGACCGGGATAACGCGGATGCCGAACCGGGCACCCAGCATCTGATTTTCCCTCACGTTCACGAACACCACCTTCAATTTGTCCGGGTATTTCTTCCTGAGCTTCTCCAGTATGGGCTGCATCATATCGCAGGGGACACATCCCGTGGCGCCAAACTCGGCCATCGTCGGTTTTCCCGACATGCGAGCTTGGTCCACCGGGTTGTCAAGGGCCAGATTAGCCTGTTGTTTCACCCAATCCCGGTTGAGACGTACGTTGATCTCTTTCCCGAGATTCGCAATATGGGTATCGAGGATGTCCTGTTTTTTTTGCTGGAGCAAAAACGGTTCAATGCTCCCCTTGACCTGATCAAAGGGCATTCCGCCCACCATCTCCTTGTTGTTGTCGTAAAATGCGCGTGCCTCGGTCTCGGTCACCGTCAGGCCCTTTGTCAGGCGTTTAACGTATGCCTGCCCCATCTCTTTTTCAGGCTGGTCTACTGGAATGCCCATGGCCTTGGCATCCCGCTTGATGAACTCTCGAGTGGCCTCCTGCTCCAGGAGGAAGAACATGTTTTTCTCCAGTTCCTTCTGAATATCCGGCGTCACCTGGCCAAAAATTCTTTCGGTAAAGTTCTCTCGAATTTCAACCCCATCGCCCTGAAGGAGAGTTCCCTTATCCATATCTGCTAATGTGGCAGATTTGAGAACCCCTGTGGCCAGACCGGGATAAACGGTTTCTACGGCAGATGCGTTTTCAGCCCCTGCCTCTTGTACCAACGGCGTTGAATAGAAAAAGGCCGAGATCAACAAAACGGCCAACCCTTGTATCATCGATTTTTTAGTC
>Ga0307425_1001150_pt1 | contig 16124 bp, 19 predicted proteins | sample SalMarWE160330MG_FD_202152 | JGI IMG/M metagenome (GOLD analysis project Ga0307425, IMG submission 202152) | Salt marsh sediment microbial communities from the Plum Island Ecosystem LTER, Massachusetts, United States - WE1603-30 | ecosystem: Environmental > Aquatic > Marine > Intertidal zone >... | reverse complement strand
AGTTTGAGACAAGCGAGCATTTGAAAAGGGGCTATGAATTGGCGAGGGGCCCTCAGATCTTGAAGACTGAGTTGTGGAAAAAATCGGGCCACTTCGAGAATTACCGGGAGAATATGTATTTTACAGAGATTGATGAGCAGTCCTACGGCATCAAGCCGATGAACTGTCTTTCTCATATGCTTATTTATGGCTCTAAGTTGAGAAGTTACCGGGACTTGCCAAAGCGTTATTTTGAATTAGGCACGGTTCACCGGCATGAACGTTCAGGTGTCTTGAACGGCCTTTTCAGGGTGCGAGAGTTTACCCAGGATGATGCCCATATTATCTGCACACCGGAGCAGCTCAACAGCGAGATAAAAGGAGTCCTTGCATTTGTAAAGGAGATGATGGGCATTTTCAATTTCAAGTATGACCTTGAGATCAGCACCCGCCCTAAAAAATCGATCGGAACAGATGAAGACTGGGATCTGGCTACAAAGGCCCTGATCGAGGCCATGGATGAGGATCATCTGCAGTATGATATCAATGAGGGAGACGGGGCCTTTTACGGTCCTAAGATTGATGTCAAACTCGAAGATGCATTGGAAAGGAAGTGGCAGTGTGCCACCATACAGTGTGATTTTACGCTTCCTGAGAAGTTCGATCTCCATTATATTGGCAAAGACGGCGAAAAACACCGGCCCGTAATGATCCATCGGGTGATTTTAGGGGCCATTGAGAGGTTTATCGGGGTCCTGATAGAACACTATGCAGGCGCATTTCCCACATGGATTTCACCTGTGCAAGCTACCATACTTACAGTAACTGACAGGAATATCTCCCATGGGGAGAAGATGTTGAAGGCCTTGAAAAGTGCGGATATCAGAGTTGAAGCCGATTTCAGGAATGAGAAATTAGGTCTTAAGGTTAGAGAGGCGCAAATAAAGAAGATTCCTTATATGTTGATTATTGGGGATAAAGAATGCGATAATAACGGGATAACCCCGAGGCAGAGGAGTGGTCAAAATCTTTCGCTTATGAGTGCGGAGGAGTTTATTGACCTGATTGTTGAAGAATCTAAACAAAGGAGGTAATGACCATAAGAAAGAAAACTGATGACGTCAGGATAAACGAACGGATCCGTTCGAGTTCGGTGAGATTGATCTCTGCTGAAGGAGAGCAATTAGGTATCTTATCGATTCGTGATGCCATACAAGTGGCTAAAGATGGCGGGCTTGACCTTGTAGAGGTTGCGCCCAATTCAGATCCCCCGGTTTGTCGGGTTATGGACTATGGGAAATTCCGATACCAGGCAGCCAAGAAGGTGCAAGAGGCTCGAAAGAAAAGTCGTGGCGGTCAGATGAAGGAGATTAAACTCCGGCCCCACACCGAGGATCACGACCTGGGCTTCAAGATCAGGAACCTCAAAAAGTTTCTTGATAAGAAACATCGGGTTAAGATAACGGTCTTTTTCAGGGGGAGAGAAATGGCCTATATGAATGCTGGTGTAGACCTCCTGAAGCGGGTAGCCGAAGAGATATCAGAGGATGGAACAGTGGAACAGCCTCCTACCAGGGAGGCAAGAAATAGGATGACAATGGTCATTATCCCAAAATAATAAATTCCGGGAATGATCCTGATGTGGTTCATGAATTCCAAATCTTGAGAGATAGGGAAGAGGGAGTTTGTGTCGTTATTGAGGTCATTGCCGTGTATGGAGGTAAGAAATGCCAAAGATCAAAACAAACCGTGGCGCGGCCAAGAGGTTTAAGACCACGGGTTCGGGCAAGATTGTGAGGAATAAGGCCTTTTCAAGTCATATCCTAACCAAAAAGAGTACAAAGAGGAAGCGGAATCTTAGAAAATCGACGTTGGTGGATTCTACCAACTTGAAACAGGTGGCCAAGCTGATTCCCTACCGCTGAGCGATCCATTTGGAAATTGGATGCTGGATATTTGTTTCTGGATATTGGATATCCATAAGGAATCCCCCTTTTTTTATCCAGGATCAAGGATCCGGAATCCAGGATCAATTAGATAACACCTCCGCAGACGGTTTAGAGCTGCGGAATAGCTAACCCAAAATATTTTTTTAAATAGTATACACCAAAGAGGGTTTAACAATGCCAAGAGTAAAGAGAGGCTTTAAGGCCAGAAGAAGAAGAAAAAAGATATTAAAGGCCGCGAAAGGTTACAGGGGAGGGCACAGCAAACAGCTCAGGACTGCTGATTCGGCTGTCAGCAGGGCCGGAATGTATGCCTACCGCGACCGGAGGACACGGAAGCGGGATTTCCGCAGCCTCTGGATTGTAAGAATCAATGCCGCTGCAAGGGAAAATGGGCTATCGTACAGTCGTCTCATTGGAGGTCTCCAAAAGGCGGGTATCCTCTTAGACCGAAAGGTGCTTGCTGATATGGCTGTAAATGATCCGGCGGCTTTTTCCCGATTAGTGAGTGTGGTACAGTAACCCGCTTCATATTTCCCAATAGATAAGCTGATGAAAGAACAACTCCTTGAACTGGAAGAACGTGCTTTAGAGGAAATCGGGGTGGTCGATGATCCGTCTGAGCTCGAAAAATTCAGAATCAAGTATCTCGGCAAAAAGGGTCAGCTTACCTCGATAATGAAGAGTGTGGGAGGATTGCCGCCTGATGAACGTCCCAAGATTGGAAAATTTGCCAACCTTGTAAAGACAAATCTGTCCAAGCGCTTCAAGGAGGCGAAGGAGTCTCTACTCTCCGGGAAGGTGGGTCGCGATGGATCCATTGACGTTACACTGCCTGGTAGAGAGCCTGTCTTTGGACACCTGCATCCCATCACATTGGTAATAAAAGAGGTCTGCGATATTTTTTCGAGGATGGGATTCAGGGTGGTTAAGGGACCCAATGTAGAATTAGACTATTATAATTTCGAAGCCCTCAACATCCCTAAAGATCATCCCGCCAGGGATATGCAGGATACCTTTTACATATCTGATAATGTTGTCTTAAGAACCCACACTTCTCCCATGCAGGTCCGTGTTATGGAAACCCGGCAACCTCCTGTGAGTGTTATTGCGCCCGGAAAAGTCTACAGACGTGATTCAGACGTTTCACACACCCCTATGTTTCACCAGGTGGAGGGGCTTTTGGTGGACAAAGACGTCAGTTTCGGTGATTTGAAGGGGACTCTCACGAGCTTTGTTCGCCAGATGTTTGGCAGTGATACCCGGCTTCGTTTCAGACCCAGCTTTTTCCCTTTTACAGAACCGAGCGCTGAGGTGGATATCCTCTGTGTATTATGTGGAGGGAAAGGGTGTAGGACCTGCTCCAATACTGGATGGTTGGAGATATTGGGTTCCGGCATGGTTGATCCAGAAGTGTACCGGTTTGTTGATTATGACGCTGACATCTACTCCGGTTTTGCCTTTGGTATGGGTATTGAGAGGATTGCCATGCTAAAGCACGGAATAGATGATATCCAGTTGTTTTTCAAGAACGATATGCGGTTTTTGATGCAGTTTTGAATGAATTCAGGAAGTTAGTCGAGGGGTTGAGGAATTCGTAATCCCTCAATTGTGCAGGGCCATATGAAGGCAAGTCTGAACTGGATAAAAGAATATGTAGACGTTGGGATGCCGCCTGATGAGCTTGGCCATCTCTTGACCATGACAGGTTTAGAGGTGGAAGGTCTTGAGGCTGTTGGTCAAGGTCTTGATGATGTTATCGTAGCCAAGATTCTGAAAGTTGCGCCTCATCCCAATGCTGACCGTCTCACTATCTGCAGCGTGGATACCGGACAGGGGAGGGTAGAAGTAGTCTGTGGGGCTCCCAATGTTGCAGAGGGCGCCTTAGCTCCGTTAGTCTTGGCCGGTGGAAAGCTTCCGAACGGCACCCGGATGAAAGAAAGCCGGATCAGGGGAGAGGTCTCAAGAGGGATGCTCTTAGCCGAGGATGAGATGGGTCTCACGGATGATCATACCGGCATAATGATTCTCGCCCCGGACCTGACTCCGGGTGCCTCGCTGCTGTCAGTCCTGCCATTTCCTGACTGGGTCTTTGACCTGAGTATCACGCCAAACCGCCCTGATTGCGCCAATGTACTGGGGATAGCAAGGGAAATTGCGGCTGTAACAGGAAGAAGACTCAGGAAACCGGAAATTGAGTTGGAGGAGAGCGGGCCGGCAATTGAGGATCTCACAAAGATTACGATTATAGAACCTGATGGTTGTCCCCGTTACGCAGCAGGTATTATCCAGGATGTTGAATTGGGCACGTCTCCCTTCTGGATGAGATACCGGCTTTATCAGTCTGGGATCAGGAGCATCAGCAACCTGGTTGATGTGAGCAATTATGTGATGTTAGAGATGGGCCAGCCCCTGCATGCCTTTGATTATGATCGTCTGAGGGAGAACAGGATTGTGGTCAGGCGGGCGGTTGAAGGGGAGACCTTTACTACTTTAGACGGAGAGGCGAGGAGACTTAATCACGAAAACCTTATGATCTGTGATGGAGAGCGGGCCGTGGCCTTAGCCGGGATCATGGGTGGACTTAATTCGGAGATCTTTGCCGGAACCAGGAATGTTTTGGTGGAGAGCGCTTTTTTTGATCCGGTGACCATTCGGAGGGGCTCAAAGCATTTGGGCATTTCCACAGAGGCCTCCTATCGTTTTGAAAGAGGTGCTGATATTGGGGGGGCTACCTCTGCCCTCAAACGGGCCGTTTCTCTCATGTGCCGTTTGGCAGGAGGAAAGATTGCCAAGGGTATCATAGATAATTATCCTAAAGTCTTTACCCCTCCTGTAATCCATTTCCGGAAAGACAAGACGAATCGAATTTTGGGAACCTCCATTTCAATGGGTGTCATGAAGGGGTATTTTGAGGCCCTTGAGATGGAGGTCCATGATGTAAATGGAAATACATTGGAGGTCAAACCTCCATCATTCAGGGTGGATATTAAACGGGAAGTAGATCTGATTGAAGAAGTGGCAAGGCTTTATGGGTTCGACAAGATACCTCTTACCTATCCGAGTATCAGACCTTCAGAAGAAGGGGACGCTCAGGAAATCCTGATCCGGGATCGGATAAGATCAATAATGAGAGCTTTGGGTTTTACTGAAATCATTACCTATAGTTTTATCTCTCCTGATTCTGCTGATATGCTTGGTGCTGAGGAAGATAGCGATTTGAGGTTATTTACCAGCCTCATGAATCCCCTTACGGTTGATCAGTCTGTGCTCCGAACCTCTCTGGTCCCAGGACTTATGACCACGGTCAAAACTAACATACTTCATGAGGGGAGGGATCTGAGGTTTTTCGAGTGGGGTAAAACGTTTTTCCGGAAAGAGGGAGATCAACAGCCCATTGAAAAGATCTGTTTGGCCGCAATAATGACTGGTTTGTGTCAGGAAAAATCATGGTACGAGGATGAGAGGCATTTCGATTTCTATGACATAAAGGGTGCGGCGGAGGCCCTTTTGAAGTCCTTAGGTCTTGAGGGTGTCCGTTTTCAGAGGAAGAATGGGTTTCCGGGACTTGACCCGGAGGGTTCATCAGGGATATACTGTTCGGACAGGCTCATCGGACAGGTGGGGAGGGTTGCTTCAAGTGTGGTTGAGGCCTATGACCTGAAAATAGATAGGGCATATCTTTTTGAACTCGATGTGGAAGCCCTCTTGACACTCCTTTCCGTGGTGAGAGAATTTTGTCCCTTTCCAAAATTTCCCGCTGTCTTCAGGGATATCTCCATTCTCGTAGAAAGACGGATAGAGAGTGCAAAAATTATTGAGATCATCAGGAAAGAGGGGGGCGAGCTGTTGGAGTCTGTCCGGATTTTTGATTTTTATGAGGGAGAGAAAGTCGATCCCTCAGAAAAGGCCCTATCATTCAGGATATCCTATAGATCCGCCCACGAAACCCTTGAGGGTGAAAAAGTAAACGGCTTGCATGAGTCCATTATTGACAAAATCAGACATGAGACAGGGGGAAGATTGAGGGAGGGCTGAGACAGTGGTCCAGATTCCTGACAACAGACGATATTTCCGTATTGGAGAGGCGAGCCGTATTGTTGGTGTTGAACCATACGTCTTGAGATACTGGGAGAGCGAATTCCACGAACTGAAGCCCAGTAGGGCTGATTCCAAACAAAGGACCTACCAGAGAAAGGATTTAGAAACTCTTCTTGAGATAAAGAGGCTGCTCTATGAGGAAAGAATGACCATTGAGGGAGCCAGACTGCGCCTGAAGAGGAAAAACGCCAAAGGATCGACGGTTTCGACTCCCTTTGTTAAGGAGATAAAGGGAGAACTGCACGAGATATTGGAGATACTCAGATAGGTGTTTCGTTCCAGTATACATGAAGGCGGCAGCCTGCGGCGGCTAATGAGACTTTGGATCAAAACAAAGTTCTAATGCTATCTTTTTGATCTTTTATTTATTTTGTCACGAAGAACACCAGATGTCTTAAAGACAACCACTCTCCTCGCCCTCAACTGGAGATCTTCACTGGTTTGAGGATTCCTACCCCTCCTTGATGACTTCTCTTTGACTACGAACTTGCCAAAGCCACTGATCAGTAGGTCTTCCCCATTTTCAAGGGTCTGTTTCATGATCTCAAGGAGACCCTCCGCCACAGTTCGGGATTGACTTTTGCTGAGTCCGACCTGATGATAAATATTGTCAATGATGTTTTCTTTGGTCAGGGCCACCTTTGATCCTCCTTATCCTATGCCGTATAATAAAATCATATAAGTCTCAAATTTCAGGGAAAAATATGGCCTATGCTGGCAGTGGTGTCAAGTATTTTTTGTCTGTAAGAACTTTTCTTTTAATTTGTCATTTACGAATTCTGGAACAAGCCCGCTTACGTCCCCCCCAAAACTCGCGGCTTCCTTGATGATTGTGGAACTGATGTAAAACCATTTGTAGTCGGTCATCAGAAAAACAGATTGGACGTCCCTGTTTAATTTTCTGTTCATGAGCGCCATCTGGAATTCGTATTCAAAGTCAGAGAGCGCCCGGAGCCCCCTCAGGATGATGTTTGCTTTCTTTTGAATTACATAGTCCACCAATAATCCGCCAAAGGTGTCTACTTCTATGTTTGGGTCATCTTTTACCGCCTGCTTAATCATCGATATCCTCTCATCAATGGAAAAGAGGGGGGCCTTTTGCGGGTTGTTCAAAATGGAAATAATCAACTTGTCAAAGATTTCCAAACCCCGGGTTACAATGCTCAAATGCCCATTTGTTATAGGGTCAAAGAAGCCGGGATAAATAGCGATTTTTTTGCACATTATTAAGCCCCGTTCAACTCTCGCTAAGTGGTTACACAAATAAAATCAAGGAATTGGGTGATTCGTCAATTGCCAAATTATTCAATCCCTGACCTCATAAATACTTATTTTCGTATCTCCGTATACCCGGGAATCCACCATTTCAAGGCCGCTAAAAGATAGGGGCAGGCTCGCGTCCTTGCCTGATTCAACAACTATCCGTGCCGCGTTTGAAAGCCTTTTTCCCTTTGAAAGTCCTGTAAGTATAGGGGTTGCCAGATTTTTCGCGTAAGGTGGATCAAGGAAAACAAGATCAAACTGTTTCGTCAAAAGGGGGTGTTCCCGGGGCAGCCCCCTTGACAAATCCCTTCGAAGGGTCACTCCTGAATCGCGGTAACCGCATAAATCAATGTTTTTCTCAATTAAATCAATCGATTCCCGGAGTCTATCAATAAAAACGGCATACCCTGCGCCCCTGCTCAAAGCCTCCAAGCCGAGGCTGCCTGTCCCCGAAAAAATATCAAGCACACTAAGTCCCGAAAGATCTTGGCCCAATATATTGAAAATGGCTTCTCGAACGCGGTCGGAAGTGGGCCGGATCAAGAGACCCTTCGGGGTTGAGAGAACCCGGCCCTTTGCCCGTCCGCCGGTAATTCTCATCTTATTCCTTTTCAACTATAGGAGTCTCTTTTAAGAGAGTGTCCTTCGTGGTCTTCCTTTTCCTAAGACGATACAGGGTAATGGCAGGACCCGACAAGAGGTATGTAACCAATATGAAAAAAAGCATAATCTTGGGTTTATACGCCACAACCACAAAGACTAAAATGGTGGTCACCAAGACATTAAACGGCTTTTGTTTTCTTAGCTCAAATTCCTTGAAACTGGGATAACGGATGGAACTCACCATTAAAAAGGATAAAATATAGACCAATGTAATGATTACGATATGTCTAAATTGCGGCAGTCCCCCTACGGCCGTTGTGAAGAGAACCAGGGAAGAGATAAAGCACGCCGCGGCAGGGATAGGCAACCCTTTGAAGAAGTTGGGAGCGACACGGTCTTTTTGCACATTAAATCGGGCAAGTCTCAAGGCGCCGCATATTACATACATAAAGCAGGCTAACCATCCCAACCGACCGAATGGCTCCAGCGCCCATTGAAAGGCAAGTATCCCTGGGGCAACACCGAAGGCAACCAAATCTGATAGGGAATCGTATTCAGTGCCGAACAGGCTGGTGGAGTGGGTGAGTCGTGCAATCTTTCCATCGAGGCCGTCAAAGACGCAGGATATAAGAATGGCAATAGCAGCGGTTTCATACCTCCCCTGTATAGCGGCAATTATGGCATAAAAGCCGCTAAACAGACTGGCGGAGGTAAAAAGGTTGGGGAGTATATAAATTCCCCTTTTTCCGCTCCTCTTGGATCTTTTTTTTCTCTTCGATCTCATGATATAGCGTTCAAGAAAACGTTCTTGGTTCTTGGATAGGCCGTTTTTTGTTTTTCAATCATCAATCCTAAAGGTATCCTATGACCGTTTCGCCTGCCTTGACCTTTTGACGCACCTGGATGGTTGTCTTACTCCCTTCGGGCATATAGACCTCTAATCTGGAGCCAAACCTTATAAGGCCGAATCTCTGACCGGCGTTTACACGATCCCCTTTTTCGATCCAGCATGCTATTCGCCTTGCAATAAGGCCCGCGATTTGTATAAAAACAATCTTTTTGGCACCAGCGGTCTGTAAGACTATTTCATTTTTTTCGTTCTGTTTTGAGGCCTTATCTAAATTTGCGGAAAAGAATTTACCAGGGTGATATGTGATCTTTTCGATGGTTCCCCCTATGGGAATCCGGTTAACGTGGACATTGAAGACCGACATAAAGATGCTGATCTTAATTGATGCCCGTCCTAAAGGGTTGTTGGTTCCTTTTAGATGCAGGACCTCTAATATTGTGCCGTCAGCAGGTGTCAGCACCGCGTCACTGGAATCAGAGGTCGGACTACGTTTAGGGTCCCTGAAAAAAAAGATGACAAAAAAAAGGACAACGCCCGCAAGAATCGAGATGAAAAAGAAATTAGTGCAGACAAAAAGGAGGGTCAAACTACCACTGATGACGATAAAAGGGACCCCTTCTTTTGCCACCGGCCATTTGTTGTTAATTCGCGAGTCTTCCACGTTATATTTTGATGGTGTTTACCCTGTATAGCCAAGCTTAGCCCCTAATCGGTAGCTTACGGTCTAACCCGCAAAGCGAAGCCGTGCTAAATTCTTTGTGACTTTATATAGCTTTAGAGCCCCTTTGTCAATCCACTTTCTCTACGAGGGATTTGCGCTAACTGGATTGGGCCTATTTAAGGTGGAAAAAAGAAAGGCCTGAAAAGGAAGAACCCTACGAACAGGAGAAGAGAATAAGATCAAAGCAGAATGGGCCCCCAAGTTTATTGCTGAAAAGGATTTGAAGAACGCCTTAAGATGATTGGGATAGAGACGAACTATGAGAATCCCTGTCTCGAGACATTCTGCCACCGGCCATTATTTCATCAATGTCATCGCTGTTCAGCGTCTCTCTCTCCAACAGGGCTTTGGCCATCCGGTCATGGATCTCCAGGTTATCTCTGATAAGCTGGGTTGTTTTTTCATAGGCCCCGGTCACGATATCCCTAACCTCCTCATCAATCTTTTGGGCTGTCAACGCGCTGTAATCCCTGTGCCGGGAGATCTCTCTCCCCAAGAATATCTGCTCCTCCTTTTTGCCAAAGGTCAAAGGACCCATATTCTTACTCATACCGTAATTGCAAACCATCTTTCTTGCCAGATTAGATGCTTTTTCAATATCATCTCCGGAGCCGGTTGTTTGTGTGTCCAGGATGATTTCTTCGGCAGCCCTTCCCCCCATCAATATTCGTATATTGTTTATCAAGTAATCTTTGGGGTATGTGTGCCTTTCATCCATCGGTAACTGCTGGGTCAAACCAAGGGTGCGACCCCGGGGAATAATCGTCACCTTATGGATGGGATCTGTATTGGGAAGTAATCTGGCTACCAGGGTATGCCCTGACTCATGACAGGCAGTGACCTCCTTTTCTTCATCGCTGATGATCAGGCTCCTCCGCTCCGGACCCATCAGGACCTTGTCCTTGGCATCCTCAAAATCCACCATCTCAACCGTCTCTTTTCCGCGCCTTGCGGCCATGAGCGCAGCCTCATTCACCATATTTTCCAGGTCTGCTCCGGTAAACCCGGGGGTCCCACGGGCAAGGACCTTAACATCCACGTCCTGGCCTGTCAGTTTCTCCTTGGTATGAACTTTCAAGATACCCTCGCGGCCCTTAATATCCGGAACCGGCACTACCACCTGGCGGTCGAATCGGCCGGCCCGCAGTAGGGCTGAGTCGAGAACATCGGGTCTGTTAGTGGCTGATATCAATATTACGCCCTCATTGGACTCAAAACCGTCCATTTCCACGAGGAGTTGATTGAGTGTCTGTTCCCGCTCATCGTGTCCACCGCCTAACCCCGCTCCGCGATGTCGGCCAACAGCATCTATCTCGTCAATGAATATGATGCAGGGCGCATTCTTTATGCCCTGCTTAAAGAGGTCTCTGACCCGGGATGCGCCTACACCCACAAACATCTCCACAAAATCCGATCCGCTTATGCTGAAAAACGGAACACCTGCTTCACCGGATATGGCCCTCGCCAGGAGGGTCTTACCGGTACCAGGGGCACCTGTCAAGAGAACGCCTTTTGGTATCCTTCCTCCCAGCCGCGTGAATCTTTTGGGGTCCTTCAAGAATTCCACGATTTCTCCCAGTTCTTCCTTGGCCTCATCGATACCTGCCACGTCGTCAAAGGTGACTTTTTTCTGGGCATCACTCATGAGTCTTGCCTTGCTCTTCCCGAAGGATAGCGGATTTCCTCCCCCGCCCTGCATTTTCTGCATGAAAAATATCCAAACACCTATCAGCAGCAGCATGGGAACCCAGGAGAGAAACATATGAAACAAGGAGGAACCCCCCGCGGGTTTTGCAGATATCTTGACGCCCTTGTCCCTCAGCAGATTTATCAGATCGGGATCTTTTGGGGCGAAGGTCTCAAATGGCCCCCGAGCGGACATGCCCGAAATGTTGTCACCTTGAATGGCGACCTGGGTGATGCTCCCGTCTTCTACCATATTTAAAAAATCACTATAACTGACGGAGACGCTTCTGATCGTAGTCTGGTTAGTTGTTCGGAACAGCACGACCATCATAAGGCTGATTATGACAAAAAGAGCAAGCTTTTTGGAGGATGGCTTCAATTTAATATAACCTTCATAGACTTTTCAGTTCGTTTTGCTCGTGCTTCGTTCACTTTATACTGGCTTTTTCCGGATGAACTGGTGCTGTACCGGAACCATTGGTTTCTTTATGTGCCAACCCAAGTGCATCCCGAAGCTTTTCCAGGATGCGGGTAGATATATCAGGGTTTTCCTTCAGAAATTTCTTGGCGTTCTCCCTGCCCTGTCCAATCCGTTCATCGGCAAAGGAATAACAGGTCCCGCTCTTTTCGATGACCTCCGTTTGAACAGCCATGTCAAGGAGATCACCATCTGTGGATATGCCCTCGCCGTACATGATATCAAATTCCGCCTCTTTGAAGGGGGGCGCCACCTTGTTTTTCACCACCTTCACGCGGATCCGATTCCCGACAATATCCTGCCCATCCTTGATGTTTCCGATCTTTCGGATGTCAAGTCTAACCGAGGAATAGAACTTAAGTGCCCTGCCCCCGGGAGTGGTCTCGGGGTTCCCGAACATGACCCCGATCTTCATCCGAATCTGATTGATAAAGATAACGGCCGTCATCGACTTGCTGATGCAGGCGGTCAGCTTCCGCAATGCCTGTGACATGAGTCTGGCCTGCAGACCCATGTGGACATCCCCCATATCGCCTTCGATCTCTGCCTTAGGTACCAGCGCTGCCACTGAATCAATAACCACAACATCCATGGCGCCGCTGCGGACCAATATCTCGGTAATCTCCAGGGCCTGCTCGCCAGTATCTGGTTGAGAAACCAGCAGACGATCGAAGTTCACACCCAGCTTTTTGGCATACATGACATCCAGGGCATGTTCGGCATCGATGAAGGCCGCAAAACCATCCTGTTTCTGTGCTTTGGCCATGATGTGAAGGGCCAGGGTGGTCTTACCCCCGGACTCAGGACCAAAGATCTCGACGACCCGGCCTCGCGGACAGCCCCCCACTCCCAGGGCATGGTCCAGGGCAAGTGAGCCGGTTGAGATGACAGGAACCTCTGCAATCTCCCGGCCACCCAATTTCATGATGGCGCCCTTGCCGAACTGCCGTTCTATTTGATCCATAGCCAGTTGGACCGTTTTTTGCTTGTCCTCCGATATGCTACCCAAGGATATCCTCCTTCGCGGATTGCAGCAATTCAGGGAACCGGAACCAAATCACACCTTCACATAATAAATGCATTAATACATATTTTCCGATGACATAGCAGACGCCGAGGGGTTCCCCTTTTTTAGGCTTTTCAGAAACCATGGCCTCCGTGGTCATGAGAAGGCCGGCCACGGATGCAGCATTTTGAAGCGCAAATCGTGTTACCTTGGTCGGATCCACAATGCCGGCCTTCATAAGATCCTCATAAGTCCCTGTTTCGGCATTGAATCCAAAACTCCCTTCACCTTCCATAACGTGCTGAACCACAACGGAGCCCCCAAAACCATGAAATTACCCACTCCCACAATAGTCACTTTCACCGGATCGGCAGTCGTTTCCACAATGGCTTGTGCTTTCTCGCCAGTGCCCTTGAGGGCTCCAACAAACGCCTTCTTAGTAACTCTGCCAATCGCTGCTAATGTCCTTTCCACCATTTCGAACCTTCATTTTTCCCCTCTTCGCGCTTGCGCCTTTTCGAGCGCCAATTCAACCAAGAATTTGAAAACATCTATGCCTTTGAGATCGGCTGTTTTCTCACCGCGGACATATTGCATGACCCACGCAAGGTCTAAATCGTTCTCCGGCGAAAACGCTCCTTTCTTTAGACCCAGGGACAGGGTTTCTTCGTCGAAGAGGATGAGATTCTCAAAAGCAGGAACAGGTCCGTTTTTATGTCCAGGCCTGGCAAAAACCTGTAAATCCCGCTCAAGGACGTCAAGAAACACGGGCTCGAAATCCAGCAAGTCAACAAATAGATCCAGTGATTCCTCTATCTGCCCGATGGATTTCCGTTCCAGGCCACTGCGCGCATCCTCCAGCAGCAGCGTCAGGTCATCCTGCGTATAAGTGAGATCGAGTAGCGCCAGCGCATTTGCGTGTATTCTCTTAAGTGACTCCTTCCCCTTACTCACAAGCACATCATGATGGTTCATAATCTTTTTGATATTTCTAATGCTAAACATTTCCTGCCAGAACGGGCTTTTACGAAGGGCTACGTCGGCCACGGTCGTGTGGTAGATGGCCAATTCATTGTCGAAGACCAAGACTTCCGCGATCTCGCCATCCAGGGGACGTATGTAGAGATGAAGATCCCTGAACTTCTTGTGCTCAAGATCGGTCATGTCGAGAAGTTCCCGGATGAGGGCCTCGTCCACCCACCACTTTCCGGGCGGTTCTTTAATTGTGGAAACCAGTTTTTGCAAAAGTCTATCGAGATTGATTTTGGCTTTCAGGTTTTTTTTGAAGGACATGGCGGTAATTTCCTCGTAAGGAAGTTTGTGATGATTTCCTATCAAAACATGTGATCGGGGCCTGAACTCTATCGGACACTGGCTTCACCGATCCAAGCGTCGCCCCATAATGTCATCATATTGAACAGGCGATATATTATCGTCAAAGGAGTCCTTGATATCCTGACGAATGACTTTCTGCAACAAATCATAGTCTTCCTTGTCTATCATCTTAATCGTCCATAAATAATGCGGGGGGTAAGACTTCCTGTAAATATCCTCCAGTTTCTTATACAGAAGACGAAGGATTGGTGTATCAATGGCCCCATTTAACCTTGGCATCAGGGACTCCGCCTTTGCTGGACTTGGCATGTTGCAGTAGTATACATAGACCTTGAGAGCGAGGTCGAGAACCTTTGCAGCGTGACCATATGATGAAGGTTCCTCGGTCTTCGCCAACCTGATAGTCTTAACAAACCATTGGCAGAAGTCTCTGTGCATCTTACTGAAGTCTTGATCTGAACTGATCCGGTCAAGGCCTTCAAATAAATCTGCCAGTTTCTCTTTGATGAGATCGGCTGAACGTTCTTGGAACAATGGTATCATGGCAGTAGACCCAACAGCCATATCGATGATGTTTTGCTTCTTTGCTTTTTCTGCCAGTTTCAGAGCATCCATCTGGTCACCTGCTTTCTTGAGCATCATTATTTCACGAATACAAAGGGCAATGTTGCCACTCTTTAGTCCTGACCATTAATCTGATACTGATATCCTTTCAGGCAAGGTAAAAAACCTCTCCGGGACTTCTATTAGATCAAACCCCAGCTTTCACATACGACTTGAAGTCTGCATATGCCTTACGGTTCAGCCGGAAATTGTTCCTGTACGAGAAATTGCCCACCAGGTTGATCAGCGGTTTGCGGCGTTGCCACAAGCTGCTCCAAACCCTGCGCAGAATGCGCGGCATGGAATAGAAGTCCCGGTCGCAGGAGATCATCTCTCCGATAATGCCTTCCAGAGACAAATGCTTATACCGAGCCACCGGGAAGGTCAGCGTGTAATATATTCCACCGACCCCTTGCGATTTGATCACGGGATGGTCAAGATGCTCTCTCTGTTTCAATTTGATTTTTCATGTCTTGAGTAACTGATTTGCCTTGGCCTCGATCCTATGGGTGACGACGGATTCCGCAGACTTATTAGGGAACTCAACCATCGCTAAACTGCGCGGCCCCTGATCGTCCCCTGGGCCGCGGCGCAGGGGATTCAGGGGATTTGCTGGAGTCGCTGGTTCTTGGATGTCCTCGAGCCGGTAGCGCTGCAAAGCACCCAGGTAGTCCGCATATCCAAGCTCAGCGTACTACTCTTCCAAGATAGAGATATGAGACCTTGTTTTTAGCAGGTAATCCTTCTGTAAACACCTCACCTTGTCCGGCAAGGGTCTAAATGGTTACACTCGTCTTCGTCCTTGAATAACCTGGATCACCACCACGATGATAGCAATGACCAGCAGGGCATGAATGACGCCGCCCATTGTGTAGCCTGTTAACAATCCCACCCCCCACAAAATTAAAAGAATCACAAATATGGTCCAAAGCATCTTCGCCACCTCTCTAACGCCTCCAAAATACCTTTTATGGAAGCCTATGTTTACTTGCCAACAACCTTCTTGATCTCTCCGATTTTTTCTTGAACTTTGCCGGTTTTGTTTTCCTTTTTGCCTTCGGCTTCCAAGTCAGGGTTCAGGATAACTTTCCCGGCGATCTCCTTGATCTTGCCCTTCACTTGGTACAACTTGCCTTCTGCCTCGTCCCTTGTGCTTGATTTCATGATATTCCTCATGTTGGGTTTCGGTTTGACTCAAGTTTACGTCAAAAAGCCTGATAAGGTAAAATCAATGTTCTCAGGATTTGCTGAACTCGGCTGCAATCTTTTTGTAGGCGTTGCCCAAATCCTCCATGGCTGCATCGATACCTGATTTCAGTTGCTCCCACGCATTTCCGCTTGAAGAACTCAGCTCCTTCAACTTTTCAGACACCTCATCCCGTTTTTGACGCAATGACGTCAGCTGCTGTTGAGCTTTCGTTTTACCATCCTCTCCAAGCTTTTCCGTCTTTGCCTGCAGTTGATCAATTTTCTCCCCGTACTCATTTAGTTTAATTTCCATTTGTTTTCGAAACGCCTGCATCTGCTCCTGGGTGTAGCCCTTGGTCGCGTCA
>Ga0307425_1001148_pt1 | contig 16136 bp, 18 predicted proteins | sample SalMarWE160330MG_FD_202152 | JGI IMG/M metagenome (GOLD analysis project Ga0307425, IMG submission 202152) | Salt marsh sediment microbial communities from the Plum Island Ecosystem LTER, Massachusetts, United States - WE1603-30 | ecosystem: Environmental > Aquatic > Marine > Intertidal zone >... | reverse complement strand
TAACAGTAGCAACAATAGTGTTGTGATAACGTTCGGCCTTACCATTGGTAAAATAGAGTAACTGCCGGTCGTTAAGCTGACGCGGCGGGGAAATTCTGCTGGCATTAAGGTGTTGTATCATAGGCGGGACGTAAAGGCGGTTTTCCCTTTTAAGAGTGAGAGAGATCAGTTAGTCAATCAAGTGATCTGGTTTTATGGGGCCAAGCGGCTGGAATTGGGAACGACCGAGAAAAACTTTTACCACTAAAAAGGGGGAGGGGCTAAGATGAAATTAATAGCCTTGATTCTGGGGGTTATGATGGTGGTTCCCGCCTGTGCCACCTTTCAGCACTCCGAGAACATTAGCGTGGATCATTTCGGCGCCACGGGCAATTACCGCGATAGCCGGTCAGGGGCGTTGTATAAATTTGAATTATGTGGCGGCGGCGGCGCTGCTGGCGGCAATGTCGGCGCCGGCGCTATAGGTCTGCGAGTGGATTCCAGCCAATCCCAAAGCGATCCCCGGTATTTTGCCAGGTCCATTGTCATGGTGGATTTGAGCAAGAAACTGAGGAGCGTCAAGGTTGATGAATGCGAAGGGATCAGGGAATACGAGTACGTCCAACCTACGGACAGGAGCGAGGGCAAGTCCAAGTCCTCCTCCAAGCTCCCCTCTTCCTTCGGTCATCAGCCCATCCAATAGGGGGGAACCATGCGGGGGAGAATCATTGCATTTATCGCGATGGCGTCGTTGGTGGCCGCAGGGTGTGTCTCCGGGCCCCTGGACCGCCATGTGGAAGAGATTCAATATCAGAACGGCAAGTTACGCAAATTTTCCTACTTGGACGATAGCTATGGCAAAAAGGGTGATTCCTCCAACTTCGTAGCCGCCATTGACACCCTCAAGCACGTGGATCCCATGGCTATCCCCGAGTTACAAGATCTGCCGGTTCCCGGCCTCTCCAAGCCGAGGCCCCGCGCCTATACGGGCGTCATCCAGAACAAAACCAGATACGAGGTGTCCATTCCTTCCAGGAACAGCGACGGCACCCTGGTAATCCCGCCTTACGGCTGGATAGAGTTTATTGCCTGGAGCCAGTTTTTTAACCTGACGGCATATCACGACGGCAAGCCGTTTTATTGCTTGAAAATCCACGTCCATCCCAAGACCTATCCCTTTATGTGCCGGAAATACGATTTCATGGCGGAGATCGTCAAACCAGAACCGGTGCGAAGGTATAAACCCGTCCGGAAAAGACGCATTAAAAGGAGAAGGCCGAAGGTTGATAGGGGGGTGCAAGGGTTAGGATAAGGAACCGTCCTGATTCTATTTCGTCTTGAAACACCAAGGGGAGGCAGGCCGAAGAATGGCTGGCTTCCCCTTTTTTTTCACGATACATCCACCGGCGCTTGTCTCAAAGTTCCGCCTGCCACCGGCGAGACCCTGGCCTCAAAAAACCGGGGGCGCTTCACAGGAATAACCCATCCCGGCTGAGGAGCCAGGAGATGGCGTTTGCGGCTGGGGTGGAACAGATAAGATGAGGCCGGTGTGTCGGTTATGGCTCCGGGGTAATCTCACTGCCTCGGATAATGGTTCGCCTGAGAGCCCGGTGGGTTATCGGCGAGGATGCCATCGGCCACCCATCGATGCCTGCCCGTTACCGGTCAGCCGGCCTCTCAACCCGAAGGATTCCCGGAAGCATCTGCCCCTGCGACGCCGGTCCGGGCCGGGGCTACAGGTTGGGGGCGACGAGGACCAGGAGCCGCAGGCGGGTATGGGCCTTGAGGCCGCGGGGCTCGCACACCGGCATGATCTGGAGCAGTCCGGGCCTGGCCGGCATTTCATAGGCGCCGGTAAACTCGCCTTCCCCTTCCAGGATAATCAGGGCGCTGTCCGAGTCGGCAGGATGGGAATGGACCGGCAACTCCTGCCCGGGTTCAAAGTTAAAAGCCAGCACCCGCAGATTGGGGGAATCATACAGGAGTTCCCGATAAGGCTTGTCAACACTGAATCTGTCCACTTTCTTCAAGTCGATGAGTTCCATCTATTCTCCCGCGGCTCTGGGTCGAAAAACGCCTCAGTCTACCTCCCGACAACCCTTTTTGTCCGGGATCCGGGGTTCCGTTGAGGTGTGGTCAGCGCCCCGGGGCAACCTGGACGAGGGTGAACCGGATTCTCTGATAAAGTGGATAAGTTTCTGAAAATCATAATTTTTTAGATAAGTTTTGTCAATCCTGAGGATAACTTAAAATACCTTCTGGCTATCCAGGAGCAGGGTGACCGGGCCGTCATTGATGAGACCTACCTCCATCATCTGACGAAAGCGGCCGGTGGCGACCCTGAGGCCAAAGCCGGACATAACCTGGACCAGGTCCTCGTAAAGCTTCTCCGCCGTCTCCGGGCTGGCCGCCGCATCAAAGGAGGGGCGCCGTCCCTTGCGGCAATCCCCCAGGAGCGTGAATTGGGGCACCAGGAGGACCTCAGCTTGCAGGTCCAGGAGGGAAAGGTGCATCAGGCGCCCATCTCCGGCAAAGACCCGGAGGTGCGCCAGCTTTTGGGCCAGGGAGGCCACGTCCTCGGGACCATCATCCTGGGCCACTCCCACCAAAATCAGCAGGCCCACGCCGATCCTGGCCACCTCCTCCTGGTCCACCCGGACCCAGGCCTCTTTGACCCGTTGCACCACCGCCCGCATACCCATCCCCCCTACGCTGGCAAATTAAAATATAATGATAACACTATAAGAGGCGGTTGACCAAAGTTTATCTCCGTCACCCCCTCCCGGAGGCGGGAAAAACCTGCCGGCCCCAGTTAATGGATTGTGTTATCGGTTATGGGTATGGTAAGGTCTTGCCAGGAAAACCTTTAGACAGGAAATTGCTTATAGCATCATGACTTCCCGCCCCGTTTCGCAGGCCAAACTCACCATTCCCAACGTCATCACCCTGATTCGCATCCTCCTGACCCCTATCTTCATCATCTTTTTGATCCAGGGGCACTATCGCCGGGCCCTGGTGGTGTTTCTCTTAGCCGGGGTCAGCGATCTGGCGGACGGTCTCATCGCCCGGGTCTGGCAGCAGAAGTCCCGCCTGGGGAGTTACCTCGACCCCCTGGCAGACAAAATCCTCATGGCCGCCAGTTTCGTTACCCTGAGCATTTACCGGCAGATTCCTCCCTGGCTGACGGTGGTGGTTCTCAGCCGAGACGTGGTTCTGGGCCTGGGCGTCTTGATTTTTCGCCTGGCGGATATTCCTCTCATAGTCAGGCCCTCCCTGGCGGGTAAATGGACCACCACCCTGCAGGTGACCACCGTGGGACTGGTCCTCCTGAACAAAATCTGGCCCATTTCCCCCCTGGTATTGTTGGCGTTTTTTTGGTTCACCGGCTTCTTGACCGCAATTTCCGGGATTCAATATCTCTATAGCGGCATCCAGATGATGAACCAGGCTCACGGGAATGGACCCCAAGGGGACAACCATGGCTGAAGTTATCGACCTGGAACGTTTCCGGTCCAAGATCGCTGCGGATCAGGGGTTTCGAACCTGGCTGGCCCGCTTCCAGGAGCAGTTCGGGCCCGACACCCGGCTGCAGGACCTGAGTCCGTCCACCCTCCTGTATCTGGCCACTCCGGGAGAAGAAAATCTCTACGTTTTCTTCGACCTGATCATGGGAGCTCAGGGGCTGGGAGGATCGGTGCGTTTCCGTCTGGATGACCTGGATAATGACACCAAAATGAAGATCATGGATACCGCTTTTGCCCTGGTAGACCAGGTGCGGTTCGAGGTCATGCGTCGCCTGGGGTGGGTGGCGTCGTTGCCGGAGGCGAATGCTCCCATTATCGAACTGGTGCGGGAGGCCTGGCGCCTGGGGTCCGGGTTTGGCCAGGAGTCCCCGGTCCTCGCCCCGGACCATCCGGACTACCCGGCCTATGCCCGGCTCAACCCCATGGACCGAATGGTTTTTCTGCGCCGGCTCATCCCCCGGGCGGTGGTCTGCTTCCAGGACCAGATCGAACCAGATTCACCGGCCTAGCCTCGCTTCGCTCCCCAAAATAGCAGGGGCGGGTTTAACCCCCGCCCCTGGTGCCCTTAATCGACCCGCCCCTGAGAAACCACCCTCAACCGGTGTGCTCCTTCTTGTATAGGGGCGACATCTCCCGCAGGGTCTGGACGATCCCCGGCAACACCTTGATCACTTTGTCGATGTCCGCCTCGGTGTTATCCATGCCCAGGGTGAAGACCAGGGTGCCCTGGGCCAGGGCGTGGCCCAGACCGGTGCCGATGAGCACGTGGGACGCCCGCAGGGACCCGGAGGCGCAGGCGGACCGGGTGGCCACAATGATGCCCTCCTCGTCCAGCATGAGCATCAGGCTCTCACCTTCGACGTATTCCACCGACACCGAGAAGAGATGCGGCAGGCACTGAGTGGGATGGCCGTTGATTTTGATTTCGGGGATGCGCTCGGTCAGCCCCTTGGTCAGGCGGTCTTTGAGGGCCTGGATGCGAGGCAGGCGTTCGGGCATCTCGAGAGCGGCCATCTCGGCGGCCATGCCCATGCCCACGATGCCGATGAGGTTCTCGGTGCCGGCCCGGCGCTTGTTTTCCTGGAGGCCGCCGTCGATGAGGGGCCAGAGGGACGTGCCCTTGCGGACGTAGAGGGCCCCGACCCCGGGGGGACCATAGAACTGGTTGGCCGCCAGACTCAACAGGTTTACCCCCAACTTCTGCACATCTACGGGGATGATCCCGGTAGCGGCCACCGCGTCGGTGTGCATCACCACCTTGTGCTTCTGGGCGATCTTGGCGATGTCGGCGATGGGCTCGATGGTGCCGATTTCATTGTTGGCCAGCATGATGGTGATGAGAATGGTTTCGGGGGTGATGGCCTTCTCCACCGCTGCCGGGTCCACCAGGCCGTATTGGTCCACATCCAGGGAAGTGACGCGGTAGTCCAGGAGGCGCAGCGTCCGGAGCGAATTCAAGACCGACTTGTGCTCGATGTTGGAGGTGATGATGTGCTTGCCCTTCTGCCGGAGGCCGATGGCGGTCCCCTTGACGGCGTGATTGACGGACTCGGTGCCGCCGGAGTTGAAGACCACCTCTTTGGGGTCGGCGTTGATCAGGGCCGCCACCTGGGCCCGGGCCTTCTCCAGGGCCTCGCTGGCCGGCTGCCCTATCTGGGTGTCGTTGGAAGGGTTACCGAACACGGTCTCGATGTGATGGATCATCGCCTTCTTCACTTGGGGGTGGAGAGGCGTGGCCGCTAAATGGTCCAGATAGATTACACCCATGACAGCATCCTTATCTCCCGGGCCGGGTCATCAGTGGGCGTGCTCATGTGGCAGTTCCTTGCCGCAAAAGATACACATGGGGGACTCTTCCTCCACCTTCTTCTCGCAATAGGGGCAGTAGCAGCCTTCCCCTTCCTGCTTGTGGTGCGGCTCCTTGTCCAGGTCGCTTTCGACCACTTTCCCGGCTTTGCGATCCAGGTAGTTTTTAATGGCGGAGTGCAGGGCGTCGGCCCCCAGGTTGGAGCAGTGGAGCTTGTTGGGAGGCAGGCCGCCCAGGGCCTCCGCCACATCGGCGTTGGTTATCTTCATGGCCTCTGCCAGGGTTTTGCCTTTGGCCATTTCGGTGATCATGCTGGAAACCGCGATGGCCGCGCCGCAGCCGAAGGTCTTGAACTTGACGTCGGCAATGCGGTCCTTATCAACCTTGATATAAACACTCATCATATCGCCACAGACGGGGTTGCCGACTTCGCCCACCCCATCGGCTTTGATGATTTCTCCCACATTGCGGGGGTTTTTAAAGTGATCCAGAACAATCGGGGAATATGCCATATCCTTTCTCCCATAGGTTGCTTCAACCAAATTTTTTCTAGAATATAAGACTTATCAAAATGATGGTCAAGGCAGAACCGCGCCTACCTCAAGTAATTCTTTGGCTAAAGGGGCTTTTTCCCGCGAGGGAAGCTCCTGCCTCGAAAAGTTCTTGGTGGCACCGGCATCTTGCCGGTGCGGGAGCACAGGCTGGAAGCCTGTGCCATTAAAGTCTGCGGACGCGGCGGCCCGCCCCGCCAGACTTTTCACTTTTCGGGTGGGCCAAAGGCCCATGAACGAGTGCCTCACTGACTGCCCTGAACAGGCAGCTGGGCGGCGCAATTTTGCTGATTAAGCGCGGCAACTTAGGTACAATCGCAATTATTTATAAGAGAGGCGCCCGGCGCCCCTTGCCGAACTTACCCTTTAACCTCAGTGAGGTTTGCCATGCTGATACCGTGCTCCCGGGCCCAGGCCAGGTTTGCCGACCCGGAGATCAGGCTGGAACGCCGCGCCCCGGCCCCCATGGTGTGGGACGAACATGGGGGGATGTTCATCCTCCGGGTGGATGATCTGGAGGTGGCCGAAATGAGCCACCCTGAGCCGGAATCGGGCTTCCTCTTGGAAATCCCCCTGACGCCCGAGAATTTAATCCGCCACCTGGAAGAGTTCGCGGCACAGCACCGACTGCCCCTGGCCCCGCCGTCCGTCCCGGAACTGGCGGAGGCCGCCGTCCTGGCCGCCTGCCACCTGCCGGGGCCGAACCTGTTCATTTTTGCCGAAGAGCCAGACCTGGTGGCCAAAAGACGCGGTAAAACCCTGGAAATAGCGGTTGCCGGCGCCTTCAAGACCCGGCGGGTGCCCTGCCGGGAGGCCGACCTGGTCATTCACCTCACCAAGGCCGCCATGGCCCGGTTAATTGCCCTGGTGGTCAGCCTGGCCCGGGCCGGGCTTTGAAGGGCGGTCACCTAACCTTGGAGATATAAGGTTAAATCCAGTTTTTTCTTCTGAAATACCAGAGCATGGCAACCGCAATCAGCCCCATGACCACGACAGTCCCATAATAACCGTAGTGCCATTTCAACTCCGGCATATTCTTGAAATTCATACCGTAAAGACTGGTGATAAAGGTCAGCGGCATGAAGATGGTGGCAATAATGGTCAACACCTTCATGATCTCGTTGAGCCGGTTGCTCATGGAAGAGAGGTAAATGTCCAGCATCCCCGCCAGGATGTCCCGATAGGTCTCCACCTCCTCAATGGCGATGATGGTGTGATCGTAGACGTCTTTGAGATATAGGGTCAGGTTGTCGCTGATCAGGGGAGACTCCCGGCGTTCCAGCCGGGCGATCACCTCCCGCAAAGGCCACAGGGACTTGCGCAACATGATCATGTCGTTCTTGAACCGGTGCACCTCCCGCAAGGTTTGGGGGGTGGGTCGGATCACCACCTCGTCTTCCAGAAATTCCACCTTATCGCTAAATGTCTCCAGCGCCACAAAATAGTTATCCACAATCAAATCGATGATGGCATAGGCGAGATAATCGGCCCCCAGCTTGCGTATCCGGCCCTTTCCCCTGAAGAGCCTCTCCCGGATGGGGGCAAAGAGGTCGTCGTTGCCTTCGTGGAAGGAGATGACGTAATGGGGGCCCAGGATCAGGCTGACCTGCTCGCCCTCCACCTCCTCAGCCTCGGGGGTGTAGCTGATGGTTTTTAAAACGATATAGAGATAGTCTTCATAGTCTTCAATTTTGGGGCGTTGCTCGAGGTCCAGGATGTCTTCCAGCACCAGGGGGTGAATATTGAAGCACGATCCCACTTGCTCCAGGTTCTGCACCTGGGAAATGCCGTTGACATTTATCCAGGTCACGCCTTCCCGGTGGTCCAGGGGCAGACATTGATTAAAGGCGTCATACTCGTTTTCGACGAAATCGGCATCGCGGTATTGAATGATGGTGATTTTAGCCGGCAGGTGCTCCTTTTTCCCCAGATAAATCAGTGATCCTGGGGGCATGCCGGCCTTCTGGGCCACTTTCCTGAATGATTTGGGCATGGGAGTTTATCCACCAATTCTCATGGGGTTAAGTTCTTATCATATTGTTGTTTTCAAGATAATCAAGACCAGACGATAAATTTGTGAAATTGCGCCTTTAGGCGGAGATGGGAAGCGGCGCCGGGGTAAGGGGAAAATCGCCCGAGGGAGGCGGCCGGGCCCCCGGCTTAGCCGAACCGGCCGGTGATGTATTGCTCCGTCTGTTTATTGGCGGGATTGGTGAAAATTTGCTGGGTGGTGCTGAACTCGACGACCCGGCCGACGTAAAAAAAGGCGGTGAAATCCGACACCCGGGCGGCCTGCTGCATGTTGTGGGTCACGATGACGATGGTGTAGGCGGCTTTCAACTCGTTGATCAGTTCTTCCACCTTGGCGGTGGCGATGGGGTCGATGGCCGAACAGGGTTCATCCATGAGCAGGAGTTCCGGCTCCACCACGATGGTCCGGGCGATACACAGCCGCTGCTGCTGCCCGCCGGACAGGGCCGTCCCCGGGCGATCCAGGACGTCCTTGACTTCATCCCACAAAGCGGCGCGCTTCAGGGCATTTTCCACCCGGTCGGCCAGCTCGCTCTTACTTAACTGGTAGTGCATCCTGAGCCCATAGGCGACGTTCTCGAAAACACTCATGGGAAACGGGGTGGGTTTCTGGAAGATCATGCCGATTTTCTTGCGGAGTTCCATGAGGTCCTGGGCCGGACTCAGGATATTAACCCCGTCCAGCCAGACTTCGCCGGTGGCCCGCTGGTCCCGATAGAGCTCGTAGATGCGATTGTAAACCCGGAGATGGGTGGACTTGCCGCAACCGGATGGCCCGATGATGGCGGTCACCTGATGTTCGGCAATATCCAGGTTATTATCGAACAGGGCCTGGTTGTCGCCGTAGTAGAAATCCAGGTGGCGGACGGCCAGCTTGCTAGGTATGCCCAAGGCTTTCAGCATGACTGCGGATGGAAAGACTTCTCCCGTCCGGTTCGGTTTGGCGCGGTCCTCAGCCACGGGATGGTCTTCTCGGGTGGTTTGGGCCAGACTAAGCATGCTTATTATCTAAAAGATCAGGAAAGGCTTTCATAGTGCGGTTTCTTTTCCAGGAGTTCCGTCAGTTTTTCTTTGGACGGCACCTCTTCCAACAAGGAATGTCGCTGGAAAATTTCCTGAGTGGCGCCGTAATCAATGATGCGCCCCTCAAAGAAAAAGGCCGTATAATCCGACACCCGGGCCGCCTGCTGCATGTTGTGGGTGACAATGACAATAGTGTACCGCGATTTCAACTCATGAATCAATGCTTCGATCTTATTGGTGCTCAGGGGATCGATGGCCGAGCACGGTTCATCCATCAGCAGCACCTCCGGCTCCACCACGATGGCCCGGGCGATGCACAGCCTTTGCTGCTGCCCGCCGGACAGGGAGGTCCCCGGGCGGTCCAGGTGGTCTTTGACCTCATCCCAGATGGCCGCGCCCCTGAGCGCCCGTTCCACTCGCTCCGCCATCTGGCTTTTGTTCAGGTGATAGTGCTGCCGCAAGCCAAAGGCGACGTTGTCGAAGATGGACATGGGGAAGGGGATGGGACGCTGGAACACCATCCCTACCTTCCGGCGGAGTTCCATGAGATTTACCCGGGGGTTTAGGACTTCCAGGCCATCCACCTGCACCTGGCCCTCGGCATAGTGATCCGGATAGAGCTCGTAAATCCGGTTATAAATCCGCAGATGGGTGGACTTGCCGCAGCCGGAGGGGCCGATGATGGCTGTCACCCTGTGGGTGGCAATGTCCAGGCTGTTGTCAAAAAGGGCCTGGGTTTTGCCATAAAAAAAGTTCAAGTGACGCACCCGGATCTTGGGGACCGTTTCCCCCGGGACCGTATCATAATAGGGCGCCGCCACCTGGGCTGGGTACAGTAAATCATTCATCTTTCTGCCTCCGCATCAATGCTTAGGTCCGTTGCCGCAGGACAAAACGGGCCAGGAGGGTAAAGGCCAGGACCCCCATCGTGATCACCAGGGACGCCCCCCAGGCCATCTGCTGCCAGTCGTCATAGGGCGACATGGCATAGTTAAAGATGGCGACGGTGAGATTGGGGGTGGGGCCCGACAGGGATTTGAACCAGTACGGGCTGTTGAGGGCGGTGAACAGCAGGGGCGCAGTCTCGCCGCTGACCCGGGCCACCGCCAGCAGGATGCCGGTCAGCAAGCCGGCCCTGGCCGCCCGGAACACCACCTTCAGGGTGACCTTCCAGCGGGGCGCGCCCAGGGCCAGGGCCGATTCCCGCAAGGTGTTGGGCACTAGGCGCAGCATGTCCTCGGTGGTCCGGGTGACCACCGGGATCATCAGGATGGCCAGGGCCAGGGCCCCGGCATATCCCGAAAAGTGTCCCAGGGGGAGCACCACCAGGGTATAGGCGAACACCCCGACGATGATGGAGGGCATGCCCATGAGGACATTGGCGGAAAATCGGCTGTTGTCGGCCACCCGGGACTCCTGACCGAACTCCGCCAGATAGATGCCGGAGAGCAAGCCGATGGGCACCGAGATCAGGGTGGCGGCCACGGTCATGGCCAGGGTCCCCAGGATGGCGTTGGCCATGCCCCCGCCGGCCAGGCCGGGCGGGGTGGGCAACTGGGTAAAGAAGGAAAAGTTCAGGGCGCCCACCCCCCGGGCGATGACCCCGGACAGGATCCAGATGAGAGCCCCTATCCCCAGCAAGGCCGAAATCACGGCCCAGCCGCTGACTATCTTATCCATGAGGCGGCGACCGGTAGGGGGCCGGGGTTTCATCATAATCCCACGCTCCAGGATTTATACATCCGCCGCAGCATGAACTGGGCCAGCACCTGGATCAGGTAGGTCATAATGAACAGCACCAGGCCCAGTTCAATCAAGGAGCTGACGTAGAGCAAATCCGTGGCTTCGGTGAACTCATTGGCCAGGGTGGAGGCGATGCTGTTGCCCGGGGCGAACAGGGAGGCCGAGATATTGTGGGCGTTGCCGATCACGAAGGTGACCGCCATGGTCTCTCCCAGGGCCCGGCCCAGGCCGAGAAACAGGGCCCCGATAATCCCCACCAGGCCGTAAGGAATGGTCACCTTATAGGTGACTTCCCAGGTGGTGGCCCCCATGCCGTGGGCCGATTCCTTGACCACGTTGGGGACCAGCAGGAACACATCCCGGGTAATGGCGCAGATAAAGGGCAGGATCATAAAGGCCAGGATGATCCCCGCGGTCAGCATGCCCAACCCCATGGGCGGCCCTTGAAAGAGCGGCAGGAACCCCAGGGTGTCCTGGAGCAGCGGCTGCACGTGCCTGGCCATGAAAGGCCCAAACACGAACATGCCCCACATGCCGTAAATGATGCTGGGGATGGCCGCCAGCAGCTCGATCATGGCGCCTACCACCTTGCTGACCCCGGGCTGGGCCAGTTCCACCAGGAACAGGGCGATGGCAATAGAGAGGGGCACCGCGATGACCATGGCAATAAGGGTGGACATCACGGTGCCGAAGATGCTGCTGGCCGCTCCGAACTGCTCGGTAACCGGGTTCCAGTTTTGCGAGATCAGGAAGCCGAACCCGAATTCCTTGATGGACGGGAGGGAATGGCCCACCAACTCCAGGAAGATCCCGGCCATGATGAGCGGGGTGATGAGGGCAGCGGCGGCCGTGAGCCACTTAAAGTAGTAGTCGCCTTGGGAAGTTGCCGGGGTTGATTTTGCCATGGTTCGCAAGCCGAAATTTTTCTGGTCCCGGAGTGTGGGGGCAGGGTCGGAATCCCCCACCCCCATGGGTGGAAGCTCTGGCAGGTTTAGTATTTTACCGGTTTGCCCCCGGCTTTCACTTCTTTGGCCCAGGTGGCTTCCACCATCTTGACGACGTTTTTCGGCATGGGCACGTAATGGAGTTTTTCCGCCATCTCGCTGCCATGCTTGTAGCACCAGTCGAAGAACTTTAACATGGCCTGGGCCTTGGCGGCGTCTGCCTGGTCTTTGTGCATCAAGATATAGGTGGCGCCCACAATGGGCCAACTCGCCTCACCCGGCTGGTTGTTGAGCATCAGATAGTAACCCGGGGCGTTTTTCCAGTCGGCGTTGGCCGCCGCCGCCTGGAAGGTCTCGATCTTCGGCTGTACGAATTTGCCGGCCTGGTTTTTCAGGGAGACATAAGTCATCTTGTTCTGCAAGGCATAGGCGTATTCCACGTAGCCGACGGCCCCGCTCACCACTTTCACCTGGCCGGCCACGCCTTCATTGCCTTTGCCGCCGATGCTGTTGGGCGCCGGCCACTTCACCGATTTCCCGGCCCCGACTTGCTCTTTCCATGCCGGAGAGATCCCGGCCAGGTAGCTGGTGAAGATAAAGGTGGTGCCGGAACCCTCGGTCCGGTGAACTACGGTGATGGCCTGGGAAGGCAGCTTGACTTTGGGGTTGAGGGCCTTGAGGGCCGGGTCATCCCACTTGGCGATTTTGCCTAAGAAGATATCGGCCAAGACCGCGCCGCTGAGCTTCAGCTGGCCCGGAGCCACCCCGGCCACGTTCACCACCGGCACCACGCCGCCCATGACCATGGGAAACTGGACCAAACCGGCCTCGTCCAGCGCCTTGGGTTTCAGGGGCGCATCGGAAGCCCCGAAATCCACGGTTTTGGCCTTGATCTGGGCGATGCCCCCTCCGGAGCCGATGGACTGATAATTGAGCTTGAGGCCGGTGAGGGAGTTATATTTATGCGCCCACTGGGAATAGAGGGGATAGGGGAAAGAGGCGCCGGCCCCGTTGAGAGTCACGTTGGCGGCTGGCGCCGAGCCGGCCAGGACCATAAGGCCCACAACTGCCACTGCCATCCAGGTTACCTTTTTCATCATTGTTCTCCCTTGAAGTATTAAATTTTAGGGTGATTTTGTTAGGCGACGGTTAGCGTTCCATGAAGATTAGGTGAGGGTCAGGGAAAGACCCTGGGGCAGGATTCCCGGGCTTCGCACCGCCTGACCTGAGCTTTGAAAAACGGTAAAGTTATGAGCCAGATCCAGCGCCGGGCCACCACGATCCGACGATACCTCCGTAAAGATTCGGATACTGAGTTCCCCCTGGCCATTACTCCCTCTCGTAATACCGCTCCTGGCCTTCCTTCGGTTCCCGGAAATCAACATAGCCCCAACCGGGCCGCATCGTCAGTTCACGATGATCACCCCCTTGCCAGGGTGAGGCAGGATGCTCAAAACCTGGGGGTTCGCCAGCCTCCTGCGCCAGCTAACCCTCGCGCCGAAATTATCGGGACTGAAACCTCCGCCGCGAAAATTGCTCCAATGCTATCTTGGGAAAATTAAGAATTTATGAGCAGATGACTAGATTTGCACAAAAATTCCCCAGGACGGGTCCTCTGTTCCCAATCACGGCCCCAGGGCTTTTCCGGTGGGGCGGGCCTGGGTTTCCCACCGCCTCTGGTGGCACAGGCTTTCCGGCCTGTGTGCCGCCCCGGCAAGATGCCGGTGCCCCCATGAGCTTTTTGCAGCGGGGGTCGGATATCGGCGCGCCGGGTTGGACAGGTAAGTTCCTCAATTCAGAGGACAGATTGTCAGCACGAATTGGCGGTGAGATTTACCGGAGAGGCCGTGGGCCAGGGGAGCCGCAAGCTCCCCCGGGCCACTTATTCCTGGGGCATTTGCGGCAAGTGAATAAAAAAAGTGCTGCCCTTGCCGGGGGCGCTCTGGAGAGTCACATAACCCCCGTGGGACTGGGCGATGTGTTTGACGATGGCCAAACCCAGGCCGGTGCCCCCCACTTTGCGGCTGCGGCCGGGGTCCACCCGGTAGAAGCGCTCGAAGAGCCGGGAGAGGTGTTCCGGGGCGATGCCGGGACCCTGATCCCGGACCAGGACCAAAACTTCGCCAAGTTCCAGGCGGGCCTCCACCTGCACCGGCCGGGCCGCCGGGCTGTACTTGACGGCGTTGTCGATGAGATTCACCACCGCCTGCAAAAGGAGCGGGGCGTTGATCTGGGCGGCCAGGTCATCGGGACAGGTGAACTCAATCTCAATGTCCTTGGCCGCAGCCCGTTCCCGACAGACCTGGATGGCATCTTGTAGAACCTCTTTGAGGCAGCCGGGCGACAGGGCCACCTTGCCCCGTTCCGAATCCTGCTCGATGCGGGACAGGCTCAGCAGGTCATCGATAATCTCGTTGAGGCGGTCGGCGTGCTTGGCGATGATCTTAAGAAAGCTCAAGGCATGGTCCGGTTCCTGCATGGCCCCGTCCAGCAGGGTTTCCACAAACCCCTTGATGGAGGTGATGGGGGTTTTGAGCTCATGGGAGACGTTGGCCACAAAATCCCGCCGGGCCTGTTCCAGACGGCGCAGGCGGGTCACATCGTTCATGACGATCAGGGCTCCGAAGGCCTGCCCCTGGAGGTCCCGGAGGGGGGTGCCCCGGATCTGGAGGAGGCGGTCCCGGCCGTTATCCCTCAGGATAATCTCCCCATCCACCTGCCGGGAGCTGGCCAGGGCCCGGGTCACAAAGTTCTGGAGATCAGGATGGCGCACCAGTTCCGGAATGGGGCGCTCCCGGGCGGTCTCCGGGTCCACCCCCAGCAGCCGGGCGCCGGCCTGGTTCAAGGTTATGAGGCGTTCCCGCCGGTCCACCGCCATCACCCCCTCCACCATGCTGGCCAGCACCGCCTCTTGTTCCTGGCGCTGCCGGATGATGGTGCCGATGCGCTCGTCCAGTTGCTCCGCCATGTAATTCAAGGCCTCAGCCAGGCTGGCCAGCTCATCGGAGGGGGGGACGGGCACCTTGACCCGCAGATCCCCCTGGGCAAAGCGCTCGGCCCCCTGCTTCATTTCCTCCAGGGGGCGGGACAGACGCCGGGCCATCAGCAGGCTCAATAAGGCGGCCAGGAGGGCGGCCCCCATGCCCCCCAGGGCGATCTTGAAGTACATGCGGTTGAGGGCCCGGTCGATGAAGACCACGGGCAGGGAAGTCCGCACCACTGCCGTCACCCGGCCCTGGTCCATGATGGGCACCGCCACATACATCATGGTGATCTCTTTCGTGTAGCTGAACCGGGTGGAGATGCCGATTTGGCCCTGGAAGGCCTGGCGGATTTCGGGCCGGTCGCCGTGATTATCCATCCGGGCCGGGTTGGTGTTGGAATCCCCCACGACCCGCCCGGAGGGCAGGATCACGGTCAGCCGGGTGGCGCTGAGCTGCCCCAATTTCTTACAGAGCCGGTCCACCGCCACCCCATTGAGGGGGCTGAGCAGCGCCTGGAATTGAGGTTTGGCCAGATTGGCCCGGACGTTTAAGTCCGCGGCGGTGTGCTCCAGAAAGGAATGGCGCCAGGCCCGGGATACGTACCAGGTCACGGCCAGCAAGGCCAGGAGAACGATGATCAGATAGGAGGGAAAGATCTGGGCCACCAGGCGTCGGCGCCGCATAATCAATCCTTGAGGCGGTAGCCCACGCCCCGCACCGTTTCGATGTATTGGCCGGCGGAGCCCAGTTTTTTCCGCAATCCCACGATCTGGACGTCCACGGCCCGCTCAGACACGGCATAATCCTCCCCCTGGACCCCCTGGACAATCTGGGACCGGGTAAAGACCCAGCCGGGCCGCCGGGTCAGGAAGGCAAGCAGGCGGAACTCCGTGGCCGTCAGATCCACGGACCGGCCCTGGACCAGGACTTCGTGGCGGCCGGGGTGGATGACCATCCCGTGGATTTCCAGGGTGTCGCTCTCCGCCGCCGGTTCCATCCGGCGGCGGCGCAGCACGGCCCGGAGCCGGGCCAGGAGCACCCGGGGGCTGAAGGGCTTGGTGACGTAGTCGTCGGCGCCCAGCTCCAGGCCCGCCACGATGTCCGCCTCCTCCCCCTTGGCGGTGAGGATGATGATGGGGAGGTCCCGGGTCTTGGCGTCCTGCTTGAGCTCCCGGCACACGGTGAGCCCGTCCATCCCCGGGAGCATCAGGTCCAGGACGATGAGGTCCGGGGGCTGCGACCGGGCGCGGCGCATGGCCTCCTCCCCGGAGACCACCCCGGTCACCCGGTAGCCTTCCTTTTCCAGGTTGTACCGCACGAGTTCCAGGATGTCTTCCTCATCCTCCACTGCCAGGACGTGTTCGTTGGCCATAGAAATTTCCTCACCTGACTTTACGGTTAATCTTTTGCGGTTACACCTGGCTGCGGTCCCTGGACTCCAACTCCGCCAGGCGTTTTTTGAGTTCCTGGTCCCGCTGCCGGCGGGCGGTGACGTCCCGGAGAATGGCCGCGGCCCCCAGGACCTCCCCCCGGTCGTCTTTGATCAGGGT
>Ga0307425_1001146_pt1 | contig 16138 bp, 10 predicted proteins | sample SalMarWE160330MG_FD_202152 | JGI IMG/M metagenome (GOLD analysis project Ga0307425, IMG submission 202152) | Salt marsh sediment microbial communities from the Plum Island Ecosystem LTER, Massachusetts, United States - WE1603-30 | ecosystem: Environmental > Aquatic > Marine > Intertidal zone >... | reverse complement strand
TGGCGAGCTGACCGAGGTCATGCCCGGCAGCAGCTTGTTGTTTCCGACTGTTTCGGAGATTTCAGCGAGCCGGCAGTCTGATGTGGCTTTGCTTGTCGGGCAATCCCTGAAGCAATTATTCTTCGGCCCCGACTCTTCGATAGGCCAATTACAGTTGATCAAAGAAGCTTCAAAGCGTTTGACCGGGACGTTAGATTCCGGAACTCAGCGTGCCGTGGCAAACACAATTTATCATGCGGCTATCGCGCGTTGCCTGACTCTTCACAACAAGAAGATCACAAAATACTCTTATGAGAAACTTGACGAATCTTTTGCTTTGCTGATCGAAAAAGACTGGATGGCCGCCGAATTGGTTGAATTATTTTCCGATGCCCGGCGTGTCTGTCAAACCATGTGGAGTAATTAATGAAAGCGAACCAAGAGCACGACTCAGAGCATTTGCCGACTGTAAGTGATCCGGGATCGGGTCCGGAAAATCTCTCTGATCTGCCCGAAATAGAAGGATATAAAATCCTTCGCGTTCTTGGTGAGGGCGGAATGGGAGTAGTCTATCTGGCTCGGCAGAAGCATCCTATCCAGCGCAAAGTCGCACTGAAAATCGTTAAGCCCGGCATGGATTCGAAGAGGGTCATGGCTCGCTTCGAGGCCGAGCGGCAGGCTTTGTCCCTTTTGGACCATCCGAACATCGCTCATGTTTACGATGCCGGAACTACAAAGGACGGGCATCCATATTTTTCGATGGAATATGTCGATGGCATGTCTATCACCGAGTACTGCGATCAGCATAAGCTAAGCATCGAGGAACGGCTGCAATTATTCATGCAGGTCTGTGAAGGTCTTCAGCATGCTCATCAAAAAGGTATCATCCACCGCGATATCAAATCTTCGAATGTACAGGTAACTATTCACGGCCAGCATGCGGTTCCCAAGATCATCGATTTTGGAGTAGCCAAAGCCATTAGCCAACCGCTGACAGAGCGGACGCTGGTGACCGAGCCGGGCCATTTTGTCGGTACGCCCGAGTATATGAGTCCCGAGCAGGCTGAGACAACAGGCCAGGATGTCGATACACGATCGGATGTTTACTCGCTTGGCGTTGTCCTTTATGAACTTCTGACAGGCGCTATCCCATTCGATCCGAAGGAGCTTCGCGAAGGTGGAATCGATCACATTCGCCATGTAATTTGCGAGCAGGAGCCCAAGACGCCGAGCACAAAGCTGAGCAGACTGTCTCGCGAAGAATCGACGAAACTGGCGCAACATCGCCGGGCTGATCCGGCTGCTCTTCAGCGCAGACTTCGGGGGGACCTAGACTGGATAACGCTCAAGGCTATGGAGAAAGACCGGATGCGGCGTTACCAGACAGCACACGCCTTGGCCGAAGACATACAACGGCACCTCAATGACGAACTTGTACTGGCCGGACGGCCGACTACGTTGTATCGGATGGGGAAGTTCGTGCGGAGGCACAGAGCATTGGTAATCGGCACCGCTGCAGTACTATTTGTCCTTACCTCCGGGATTATTGTTTCCACGGTCCTGGCAATTGGAGAATACCGCGCGCGGGTTGAAGTGAAGGCTATCGCTGAATTCTTCAGAGATGATATCTTGGGATCCGTGGTAAATGCTAAAGCTGGTGAGGCAACCGTCAGCTTTGTACTTGACGCTGGGTCGGAGGAGCTTAAGGGCAAGTTTACAAAACAGCCACTGACTAAAGCATGGGTGCAGGAAGCCTTGGGATGGACATACCTGCTTCTTGGAGAGTCGAATAATGCCGAGGAACACTTGGATCGTGCATATAAAATCTATAGATATCACTATGGTGAAGATCATCTGGACACTCTGGGGGCAAGATGGTTGTTAGGCTCGGCTTACGAGGACCAGGGTCGATATCAAGATGCGGAAGATTTACAGACAAAGATACTCCAAATCAGCCAACACGTGGACGGAGCCGATGTGCGGAAGATGAAAAGCGGTCTTGCTTTGACATACTATCATTTGGGTAAATATGAACAAGCAGAATCTTTATACAATGAGATATTGCAAGCCGAAAAGGATAAGGGTGGTAAAGCTGGCTTATCATTAGATTTGCTTTGCTGCCAATGCGATTTAGCCCGTGTGTATACAGCACAAGGCTTTTATAAGAAAGCCGAGACATCGTTGCGGCAGACACTGGCGACTGTTGATTGGCAAGAAGAGTCCCAATGGCTGCTGCTTTACAGAAAAACCCTGGGCGAAATCTACCGGATTCAAGGGCAATGCGAAGATGCTAATGCGCTGCTAGTCGAGATACTTAAGAAGGCGCAGAAAATCCTGGGTGATGAGCACATGGGGACAGTAAGGATAATGTACAGTCTTGCAAAGCTACGTACTGATCAAGGCGATTACGAGGATGCGAATGATTTGTTTGATCAGATCCTGGAGACTGGACGCCGTCGATTGCGCGATAACCACCCGGCGATGCTCGAATTTGTAAATGGTCTGGCCGTGCTGCGCACAAAACAGAAAAAATACGATGAAGCTGAATCCTTATTCATAGAAGCTTTGAAGGTAAGACGGGACAAATTGGGAGATGATCATCCGGATACACTGGAGTCCAAAAACGACCTGGGCATAGTTTACAAAGAGCAAGGTCGTTGTGAGGATGCAGTACCATTACTTCTCGAAGCCGTTGAAGGCCGCCGCCTCAAACTCGGTGACACTCATCCACACACTTTAGAATCTTGGCACACTCTAATCGAACTCTACGAATCCTGGAACAAACCAGAAAAAGCCAAAGAGTGGCGAGCAAAACTGCCGCAACCAGAAGCCCTGAAAGAGTGACATAATGCCCTTAAAATGGCATCAATTTCAAGAGGAAATCTAAACAACCCTTCTACAACTATACAACCTTTTATCTGCTAATTTATGAAAATTGCCATCTCCATAAACCTTTCTTAAAAAAGGCTTTACAAAAACATCACAAAATGCAATCGTTTTCAATGAACTTAGCGAATTCTCGGATAATATATCTTTAGTCAATGTCGAGGAAAAAAACACGATTTCACCATTCCTCCCATCCCACAGAGAATACGACAAGTGTCTGTGTGAAGCCGAGAGCCATCATTCTCTTCTGCGAAAAATCCATGAAAAGGATTTTATACGACAGGATATGTGGCAGGCACAGGTTCACAGCATGATCTGTCAGAAATCGGACGTATACTTCCACCGCCGCAATCTCAGCGATGAGCAAATTGAGCTTTTCTCAAACCGTGTTCAAAAGTTGAGGACGCTATCAAAGAATTTCTGCATAAATACGGAAGAGATGTTTCTATTTGTGTTCTTCCTGAAGGCCCTTAGACAATTTCCTATATCTTGTGACAATTTTACATGAGATATTGCTTCGCTATTTCCGACAATGCAGTACCGTATCTAAAACAAATTACAGAGTAGATGCCTTACAAGCACTGAGCAACTATCACGCGTATATCAAAGCGACGAACCGGGCTGGAATTCATCTAGCTTGTTTCACCACTGTCTCACATGCTCGGCGCAGGTACTCCTCGTACTCCCAGGAGCCGCTGCTGCCGGTCTGTCGAGTGACGACCAGGTCCAGACTGGGTACGAACGCGATGAGCTGACCGCCGGAACCGGGTTTGTAGCGGGCGTCCTCGGGTATGCCGCGAACGTGCGGATCATTCAAACGGGCAGGCAGTTGCCAGCCGTGAGAGAATGTCTCGTCGTTGAGTTTGAAACGCATTTCCAGGCCCTTTACATTGTGTGTTGGCGCCGCGGTTTGCTCGACAAACCAGGCCGGAATAACCTGTTTGTCATTCCACTTGCCGTTTCGCATCATGCAGTATGCAATGCGAGCCAGGTCGCGGGCCGGCATGCCCATTCCGTGCGACGGATGCCTGCCGATTTCCTTACCGCCGTCGTAGTATTGGAACCACCAGTGCTCGCATCCAATTGGTTTGAATAGCGATTCGACGGCAAATTCGTCGTAAGGCTTACCAGTGACGGTCTCACAGACCAGTGCCGCGTGAGCCAGCGCCATTGTCGAATAGCCGCACGCCGTGCCCGGATCGAACGCCAGCTTCGCTGTCCGCTCGTCGCCGCTGAGGCCGAGGATATACTGCCACGTGCCGTCATTTGGCGCTCCGGTCGCCTCCGGGCAGATGCCCGATGTGTGATTGAGCAGTTGCTTGACTGTGATTTTCGCCTTGCGGGGATCGCTGAGCGGCCTGGCCCAGGGGATGAAGTCGAACGCCGGATCGTCGAACGACATTTTCCTTGGCGTCAGACCATGCTGGCTCCGCTCTGAGGCGATGGCCAGAACGGTAGCGCAGATCGCTTTGGAAACGGAGGCGACTCGGCGCGAGTCGGTCTTAGCGCTGTTGCCCCGCTCGACTTGAAGCACGATGTAACCGTTACGAATCACTACCGCCGCAAAGTTGCGCTTGTCGGAGGCCATGAGCCAATCCTTCAGTTCGGACAGCTTTTCAGGGTCCATTCCGGTGATGCACCTGATTTGATCGGGCTTGTTAAGCATTCGCCAGCCGCCTTCCGATTCCGGCGGTGGGAAATAGCCTTCCTTCTCAAGCCGCCCGCCGACCGACAACGTCGCCGGCAGCAGAACAGCAACGGTAACGAAAAAGACAATGGATCGCATTATAGTTGTCATAAACAGTACTCCTATTTCATCGTTGGTCGTTGGCACTATTCACTATTCACCAGCGACTAACGACTTTATAAAGTTCTCTACACATGCCACGGGGCATGTAGAGGTTTACTCAACAGTCGATTAGCCTGGTCGTCGCCGACAAAGCGTTCTTCGTCCGGGTTCCAGCGGAGTTTTCGCCCGAGTCTCATGGCGATATTGGCCAGGTGGCATACGCTTGCCGAACGATGTCCAACCTCGACTGGAGCAATCGGGTCCTGTCCCGACCTTATGCAGTCGAGGAAATTGCGCTTGTGATCCCGGCTTTGGTAAAGATGGATTTCATTCGGACCAATGACGGTCGTCGCCAGAGATTCCGGCTCCGTGCGCATCGAGTTCCAATCCATGAATACCGAACCTTTGGTACCCTCGAAGCGGGCAGTGCCGCCTACCCCGCCCGGCGTGCAAATCAGCTCGACTCCGTTGGCATACCTGGCGCGAAAGTGAATCTTGCTGACAGCGTCGTACAGACCTGTCTTGGGAAACTCGCTGCCAAGATCTTCAATCTCAACCGGTCCGGTGTGCTCGGTGCCGAGACCCCACTGGACAATATCGAACTTGTGAGCGCCCGTGTTTGTGGTCTCGCCGCCTGCATAGTCCTGGATAAAGCGGAAGGTGTAGAAACAGCGGTTCGAGTGATGTGGCGCCCACGGCGCAGGCCCCAGCCACAGGTCGTAGTCAAATCCATCCGGCACCGGCGTAGGCTCCCAGGTATCAATGTCAGTTCGCAAGCCGTGCCGCTCTAAACTGGTGAGCACGCGTTTGACCTGACCGATACGGCCGTTGCGAACAAGCTCGCAGGCAAAACGCATGGTGTCCTTGGAGCGGTGCTGGCTGCCGGTCTGGAGAATTACGCCGTGACGGCGGACCGCTTCGACCATCGCGCGGCCTTCTGCGATCGTCAAGCTCAGCGGTTTCTGACAATAAATATGTTTTCCAGCCTGGGCCGCCATTATTGTCGGGATTGCATGCCAATGGTCCGGCACAGTGACCGAGACGGCGTCGATATCGTCGCGAGCTAACAGATCGCGGAAGTCACTGTATGCGTCGCAGCCGGTATAGGTTCCTGGGCGTTGATTCTTCGCGTAATAGTCGTTCACGAGCTTGCGGGCAGGCTCACGACCGCGAAACTGCTCGGCGGTCTTGTAGCCGTAACTGCCCCGGTTCACATCGCATACCGCGACGATCCGGGTATCATCCTGGTTCATAAGACCCTGCAAATCCGTAAAGCCCATATTGCCCATGCCTATACAGCCGACGTTGATTCGGTTGCTCGGGGCGCCGGCGCCAAGAACCGAGCCTGGGACAAGATAGGGCATTCCATAGGTTCCCACGCAGAAGGCTGATGCACGCTTGAGGAAATCTCTACGGCTCGATAATCTTTTCTTATCACTCATGATTTGTCACCTCTTTTTGTTGGGCAATCTATTTTCATTGGTCTCGAAACAATCGTATACAATCACCTCGTTCGGAGATTGTCATAAATCCTAACATAATCTGTGCGGGTTTGCCAGTGTTACACGGTTGTGGTACATCGCAGGACAAGGGTTGACATATAGGGTTTTAGCAGGCATAAATACTAAATAAGATATTTATGATATAATGCCGTGCATGTATATTAGGCCCTATACCGCTATGGGCCGGGGCCCGTTGGGGATACCTTACGGCACCAAACATGATTGTCCCCTACTTTTGAAAGATTGACACAATGACCAAAGTGGCCATAACCGTTGCACCGCTGGCACAGAGCTACTATGATGATGTTGATTGCTTCCCTACCCCCGAACAACTGGCGCAGGAGATATACGAGTGTTACCGGGCTGGTGCTTCGGTTGTCCATTTGCATGTCATCGACGAGCAGGGAAACGCTACGGTAGATACGTCGAATTTCCAAGAGACGGTCCGGATGATACGAGCCAGATGCGACATCATCATACAAGGCTCAACCGGCGGAGTTTCCGACCTTACGCGAGACCAGCGCTCTGTCTCGGTTGAGGTCCCACAAGTGGAAACCGGATCGCTGAATATGGGTTCCTGCAATGTGGGCGAGCAGGCGTATATAAACACGCCGGGGGACGTGGAATTTTGGGCCGAGAAGATGCACAGGAACAATGTCATTCCGGAGATGACGTTTTTCGAGCCGGGTATGATGACAATGATAGACCGCCTGCTCAAAAAAGGCCTTATTAAGCATCCTTTACTCGTGAATATTGCTCTTGGTTTTCCCGGAACGCTGCCCGCCAAGCCGGATAATATCTTATTCATGGTCAGGCAGTTGCCCGCCGATGCGGTATGGACTCTGACACCTCATCATGCCGCAGACTACAGCCTTCATGCTTTGTCGGTTGCTCTTGGCGGCAACGTCCGTGTGGGATTTGAGGATTCGATGTATCTTGCTCCCGGCAGGAAAGCCTCAAATAACGTAGAGTTCGTTGCAAAGGCGCGCGAGCTCATTGAGCAATTAGGACGAAGCGTTACAAGTCCTGATGAGACAAGAAAGATGTATGGAATCGCCCCTGACAGGCCGAAAAGATAAAATGCTTCAAGTGAAGGCTGGTAAGTTCCCGAACAATGATGCCAGAAAAAGCCACGGACGCTATTGGCTAATCGGCCTTCTTTTTTTCCACACAGTCAATACCTTCATGGATCGCGCCTGCATTTCATCGGCGGCCGGTACTATGCAGAACGACCTTGGCATTAACAATGACATGATGGGGTATATTTTCGGCGTGTTTGCTATCGGCTACGCCTTGTTTCAGATTCCCGCAGGCTGGCTCGCCGATGTTCTCGGGCCGCGAAAAGTACTGGGGTGGGTCGTTTCGCTGTGGAGCATGTTCACGATGTTGACGGCGGCCGCATTCAACGTCTTTTCATTAGTGCTGATACGGTTTCTCTTCGGTGTCGGTGAGGCGGGGGCTTTTCCCGGGGCGACACGGGCAATGTACAACTGGGTTCCGGCCAAAGAACGCGGCATTGCACAGGGGCTTTTTCATTCGGGCGCCAGGGTCGGAGCGGCTTTTTCACTGCTCCTGATGCCCTTTCTTATTTCGCTGGTGGGTTGGCGTCTAACCTTTGTTCTTAACGGGATCCTCGGGATCGTATGGGTGAGCCTCTGGCTGTCTTGGTTCCGAAACGATCCCGAAGACCACCCTCAGGTCAATGCCTCCGAGCTAAGCTACATCCGAAAAGGATTAACAGAAGGTCGCACCTCATCGGCGAGAGTCCCTTTTGCCCTAATCGTTACCTCCGGCAATATGCTTCTGGCGATGTTCCAGTACATCGCCAGCAACATCACATTCTTTATTAGTTTTACATGGCTCCAACCATACTTGATAGGGCAATGGGGATCGAGTGCAGCTATCTATGCACCTATTCCGCTGATATTCGGCATGTTTGCTCACTGGATTTCCGGCGCATTGGTTACGTTTCTGTACGGCAAAGGATTTCACGTGAATTCCCGCCGGCTTCCGGCACTGACGGGATTCATTATAGGTGCGTTGGGATTGATGCTGACAACGCAGATGGGTGGAGCCGGCCCTCTGAAGTTCATTCTTTGCTTTAGCATCGCTGTCTTCGGCGTCGAACTAACTCTCAGCCCGAGCTGGTCGTTCTGTATGGATGTCGGCGGCAAGAACTCCGGTGCGGTCTCCGGCGCGATGAACATGCTGGGCAACCTCGGCTCAGCCTTTAGCGCTATTATCTTTCCGCGTTTCGTCGCGCACGTGACGTTGCCCTATTTCGCCGAAGAAACGGGAACGGCTAATTCGTTCTTTGTCTTCGCGGCAACCATCAACGTATTGGCGGCCGTTGCATGGTTGTTTATGAATCCGAAGAAGGCCATATCGGATTCGGTCTCTCCGAGGCAAGTCAAAATCCGGCTTATTCTTTTTATAATTGCTGCGGTACTTTTGGTAGGCGGGCTTCTTACGTATAAGATATTCTTTCTGAAATAAAACCGGGAGCTGTGTATGCTAACAAAATCAGAATACGCTGCGGCACAAAGTCATGCGGCGGCCATGATCCGGGAATCCGGCTTATGCATCACTGACGATGAGACGCATAAGGTAGAAGTGGCTGACTTTGGCCTGGGCCGGCTCGATGTCGAGGGCGCTCAGATTTTGACGCTGGTCGCCACGAACAGAATTGCTGTAAAAGTTGTCGCCCTGTTTCCCGGTCAGACGCTGCCTGAGCACTGGCACCCGCCGGTGGGCGATGATCCGGGCAAGGAAGAAATCGTAAGGGTGGTCTCGGGCACGCTGCGGCTCTACATCCCCGGTGATGACAACATGCGGGCCGGTTCAATACCGGCCGGAAAAGAAGGCGTCTATACGGCGCGCCACGAGCTTATACTTAAGCCGGGCGACCAGGTCACGGCCGAGCCGGGAACAAAACACTGGTTTCAGGCGGGTGAAGATGGTGCTGTTATGTACAGCTTTTCATCAGTCGCGCGCGATGTTCTTGATGGTTTTACGGACCCGGATATCAAAAGAGTAACTGAGATTCAGGAGGCATAGACATGACGAAAGATCGGATTTGCACCGGCTTTGTTCTATTGTTCGCTGCGACATTCAACCAGGCGGCACGGCCGAGTCAGATGGCATTTCCCGGCGCTGCGTGGGACGTGGCTACGCCCGAATCCCAGAGCGTTGACCCGGCAAAACTGCAAGCTGCTGCAGATTATCTTCGCGAACATTCCGGGAGCAACGGCGTCAAGAGGCTTATCATCGTCCGCAACGGGCGGGTTATCTGGCAAGGCCCCGAAGTGGATCGCCGACAACGAGTCTGGTCCGTCACAAAAGCATTCACGAGCACCGTCCAGGGGCTGTTGATCGAAGACGGAAAGTGCACATTGGACACGTTGGCTATGCAGTACAATCCGAAAGACTTAGCCGAGTATTATCCTAACGTTACGCTCCGCCACTTCGCGACGATGACATCCGGTTTTGACGGCGTCGGAGGCTCTTATGACTTTGACGAGAAACATCGTGGCGACGAAAACGCGTTTGTCCGTCCGCTGCCCCCGTTCTTTGCTCCTGGAACGAAGTACCAGTACTGGGATGAGGCCACACAGCAGTACGGTTATGTGCTCACCCAGATTGCCGGTGAGCCGCTCAACGACTACTTGAAGCGTCGAATCTTCGACCCGGTCGGTATCTCCGGGACGGATTGGCAGCCGGACGCCACGGGCAAAGTCCCCAACTGGACGGGCGGCCTCGTTATCTCAGCGAGCGACCTGGCGCGATTCGGGCTTCTGTTCCTAAACGAAGGCAACTGGATTGGAAAGCAGCTCGTCCCCGCCTCATGGGTCCGTGAGGCAACAAGCGTGCAGGTTCCTCCTTCAATCCCTAATGCTCTTGAAACCAGTGATCGCAAAGGCTCCGGCGTTTACGGATACCACTGGTGGCCCAACGGGGTGACGCCCGAAGGCAAACGCAGGTGGCCCGATGCACCGGTCCGCATGTACGCGCGCAGCGGCTACAATAACAATTTTCTGTTCGTTGTCCCCACATGGAACATGGTCATTGTGCGGCTGGGTTTAGACGGAGAGGAAGACCCAATCACGACCGCCGAGCAGAACATATTTCTCAAAAAGGTCGGCGAAGCCATCCTCGATCCTATTGTCGAAGGTGAACGGAGAGTTTGGCATCCTATTACCGTGAGTTTTCGTGGTCCGACCGCGTCCGAAACGGACGAGTCTCCCAATCCGTTCCTGGACTACCGGCTTATTGTAACCTTCAGCGGGCCTACAGGCGCGAGATACACTGTCCCCGGGTTCTTTGATGGCGACGGGCACGGGAACGGAACAGGTAACGTGTGGCGCGCTCACTTTACACCCGATGCGGCAGGCCATTGGTCGTTCCAGGCGTCATTTCGTAAGAGTAAGCAGGTCGCCGTATCGCTCGATCCGGACGCCGGCGAGCCGGATATTCCGGATGGGCAAACAGGTAAGTTTGATGTAGCAAGCACCGATCCGAACGCCCCCGGCTTCCTGAGCAAAGGCAAGCTTGCATACGTACCCGGTAAATTCTATCTCAAGACTCTGGGCGACAACCGCTATTGGATTAAAGGGGGAACCGACAGCCCGGAGGATTTCCTGGCCTATTACGGTTTCGACAATACACGTTCAGGCAGTCGTTTCGTCGTGAAGAAATACGCCGGGCACATTCGCGATTGGAAGCCGGGCGACCCCGATTGGGGAGAGGGTCGCGGCAAAGGAATCATCGGTGCTATCAACTATCTTGCTGAGCAGCATGTGAACCTGATCTACTTTCTGCCGATGAATATCGGCGGCGACGGGCAGAACGTCTGGCCCTTTGCAGGCAAGATTAATCCGGCAGGCGCTGCCGACAACAATGACGTGCATTATGACATCAGCAAGCTCCATCAGTGGCAGATTGTCTTTAGCTACGCTCAGGCGAAGGGAATCGTTCTGCACTTCGTATTCAACGAGGCCGAGAAGAACAACAAACTCGAACTCGGCGGAAAGGACCTCACGACCGAGCGCAAGTTGTTCTATCGAGAGATGATCGCCCGTTTCGGACACCACAATGCGCTAATCTGGAATCTCTGCGAGGAGTACAATCTCGGGCTGGATCTCGGACCGCAGAGCATCAAGGAATTCGCCGCCTTCGTCGCGCAGCTCGATCCTTACGGTCATCCCATCACCGTGCACCACGCCGGGGACCCTGTCAACGCGTGGAAACCGTTCCTGGGTGACAAGCTCTTCAGTATCACGTCACTTCAGATCGGCCGTAATGATATTAAGCCGGTTATCGAGACGTTCCGAAAGCTGACGCGGGATGCCGGACGGCCAATTCCTATTGCTGTGGATGAGTTTACGGTCACGACGAACGATCAGCCGTGGATACCGGTGGATGATTCGGCTGCACTGCGAAAAGAAAAGCTTTGGCCCGCATACCTTTCCGGCGGACAAGTTGAGTTCATCGTGGCCGAACTGCTCGATACGCAGGACTTCCGCAAGTACGACTATCTTTGGAAGTATATCTGGTATGCACGCAAGTTCATGGAAGAGCAGTTGCCATTTTGGGAAATGGAGCCGGCGGACGAGCTGCTAACCGGTGAATCGACATACACCGGTAAGACTTGCTCTCACGAAGGGCAGGTATTCGCAAAAGCGGGGGAGTGCTATGCGATTTATCTGCCAACCGCGAAGCAAACCGGAGTTCTCGACCTCAGCCGTGCAGAGGGTGCATTTGTGAAACGCTGGTACAATCCACGAACGGGCCAGTTCGATGGAATCAGCGAAAACCTCATGGCAGGTCAAAAAGTGAAGATAGGGCCTGCTCCAGACACACCCGATAAAGATTGGGTAGTTCTTGTGAAGAACCGTCAAAAGTGGAATTAGGAGTCAAATCAATGGACGGACCAATTAAACATGCTGTGATAACAAGTTTTCTAAGCACGACGAAGGATCGATTTCATGAATACAATCCGGCAAAGACCCTGGAAGAACGTCTCCAGATGGCCTCGGCAATGGACGGCGTCTCCGGCGTCGAGACGGTCTATCCCTATGAAGTCTGTGAAGATCCTGAGCAAATGAAAAAATTGCTCGAAAAGTACTCGCTTGCAATCTCAGCCGTGAACGTCAACGTCAAGGCCGAGCCGGAATTTCGCAATGGCAGTCTTACTTCGACGGATGCTGACGTTCGCGCCAAGGCCGTGAACTTCATTAAAAAAGCGAAGGACTATGCCGAAACCGTCGGCGCCGACAAGGTCACCTGCTGTCCGCTTGCGGACGGCTATGAGTTTAACTTCCAATACGATTACGGCGAAGCCTGGAAGAATCTGGTCGAGACACTCAGCCGGGCGGGCAGCTACCTTCCAGAAATCCCGCTGTTTATCGAGTACAAGCCAAGCGAGACTCGGGGGCGGTGCTTTGTTGACACCGCCGCAAAGGCACTGCTGCTGTTAAGCGAGATTGGGATCGACCAGATGGGGGTAACGCTGGACTTCGGTCACTCGATGTACGGGAATGAGAATCCCGCTGAGGCGGTCTCGCTCCTGGCGCATAGTAGGTTTCCGTACTACATCCATATTAATGACAATAACGGAAAATGGGACTGGGACTTTATGGTGGGAACTCACCATCTCCTGGATTATGTGGAGTTTCTTTACTATCTCCAAAAGTATGGTTATGATGATTTTCTGACGTCCGATACGTCCCCGACGCGATGGGACATCAAAGGGACGTTCGAGATGAACGTGCGCCTGACGAACAAGCTGTGGGCGTTGCTGAAGCGGCAGAACCACCGTGAGCTTGAGGCGATCATCGCAAAAGGCGACTATCTGCAAACCTGGCGGTGGATCGAAGATAAACTCCTGTCTCTCTAATAGAGTTCTTTCCGATCAGTTCCTCAACTTAATCTATGCCGGTTAAAAACAAGATTTTGCCCACATCAGCCTGATAACATAAATGGCCTTTCAAAAACTCGAAGCCGTCTCAAGACTTCCGAAAACAAATCTTTGAACGGATGTCTGAGACAATCTGAAACAACGGATCTTCCCGAAGAGCCTTCTGGTCGTTGAGGTCTTCGTATCCTAAGGCAATCCCAAATATACGCTGTGCAAGCATTGTTCTTTGCTGATGCACTGTATAGAACGGATTGCGGGGATCGGGGATGCAATTGTTGATGGCATCAATCAGGCCCAGGTGCTTGTCTACCTCTCGCAAGAGCAAAGCGCCTGCATCCGAAGTGAGGCTGCCGCCGTTAAAATCTGCTGTGATTTTTTTGCTTTTCAGACTTGAAAACTGTAAGGTTTGTTGATTATAATCTGTCATAACGATAGCCTTTCTGTTCATGTGTGTGTATTTTGTATAACTTCAAATATTACAAACAGTTAGGCTATCGCGCCATCATAAAATCAGAAAATTCTATGAAATATTCAGGTTAGCAGTTATTTTTACATTTCAATCAGCAACTTATGTTTATTTTTTTGAAGGAGGACTATTATGTCTAAGAAATTACGTTCACTTAGTCTACTTCGTCATAGATGGTGGAGCCTCATCGGGTGCGCTGCCCCACTGTTTGTTCGGCTCGGGACCCATTTGAAGAACTAACTTACCGCCATCCACAAGCTCCTGATGGTAAAACCAAGGTTTGTTCAAAGGCTTTCCGTCAAGCATTGCCGACTGGATGTATTTATTTTTGCCTGGGTTGTTCTTAGCCTCGATTACAAAATTGCCACCTTTGTAGTATTTGTCATCAAGATGAATAGTGATCTTATTAAATATGGGGCTTGCGACCTCATAGGTGGGTTCGACCGCCGTACCTCCATTCATCTCGAAAAGTCCCATAGCACTCATCACATACCAGGCTCCCATCTGGCCTTGATCCTCATCTCCCGGATAGCCGTCAATTGGACCGGTGCCGTAATAGTGATCCAATATCTCGCGGACCCACTTCTGTGTTAACCACGGAGCACCTGAGAAGTTGAAAAGCCAGGCCGCCTGCATGTTCGGCTGATTCCCGTGGTTGATGGGAAAATCTTCGAACCTGTCATTAGTTGCATTGAAGTTGCTTTTCCGGGATTTCTCAAAACCATCCTCCAATCTGTTATTGAATTGTTCCCGGCCCAGCAGATTCAAAATCCCTTTGACATCGTGAGGAGCAAACCACGTGTACTGCCACGAATTGCCCTCCACAAAACCCTTACCCGAAAACGGAGAAAAGTCCTTAACCCATGAACCATCCCGGTGCTTCTGATGCATGTATCCGACGGAAGGGTCGAAGACATTTTTGTAGTTTGCCGCCCTTTTTGTGAAATACTCGGTGTCGTCTTTCTTGCCAAGAGCTTGCGCCATTTGAGCAACGCACCAATCATCGTAAGCATACTCCAGAGTGTTGGACACAGGTCCATTTTCCACTGGCACATATCCAAGCTCCATATAGGATTTCAACTGGTGGTTGCCAACATAGCCGCCACCTTCGTGGGGTTGGCCCGGGGTGGTTTGAATATGCTTCATGGCTTTGTATGCTTTTTCAACATCGAAATTCCGGATCCCCTTTTGATAGGCGCTCACGATTAGCGCTATCTCGTGCGATGCCACCATAATGCTGGAATACTCGATGCCCGTAGGGCCTTTTGGCAACCATCCTCCTCGATCATATATTTCCAGCAGGGACTTGACCCACTTATTTGCTATGTCCGGCGTGACCAATGTCCACAACTGGTTCAGATTCCAGAAAGTATTCCAGAAAGCATCACAACCGTATACAGGTGAGTCCGGGTCTTGCAGTTGTTGGACACTCTCATACATATCCACGTATTTTCCGTTCACATCGCTCCAAATTGTCCGCGCACAATAGGAGCGGTACAGATTGGTGTAGAACTTAATTAGGTCGGTTTCAGAGCCTCCCTCAACCTCGATTTTACTCAACAAATCATTCCACGTGCTGCGGGCATGATTTCTAACGGCGTCAAAATCCCATCCAAATCGTGACATCTCCGTTTCCAGATTCAGGGCGGCCTGGTCAATACTTACAAGTGAAATCCCGGTCTTTATCTTGATGACTTCACCTTTGGATGTCGAATAACGCACAAAAGCGCCAACGTCCCCGTCACCGGCAACTTTATTGACAGCTTGATGAATCGTATTGCCCGTCCAACCTCCAAAGGAATTGAAAGGCCTGCTGAACTTTACGACAAAGTGAACGGTATACTCGTTCCATTTAGCGTATCTTCCCGCCTGTTGTTTCGAATAACCTCTGATTTCTGAATCACTGACCTTTTCGATGCAGGCATCCAGTACTTCGAACCCATACTCTGTGGGGAATTTGAGGTCGAATAGAATATAGGCTTCGTCCGCCTCTGGAAACGTATATCGCTGAAAACCGGCTCTGGTTGTCGAAGTCAACTCTGCCCGAATGCCGTAATCTTCAAGAGTCACGGCATAATATCCCGGAGATGCAGCCTCGGTATCGTGGCTGAATCTTGATCTGTACCCTTTATCAGGATCACTCTCCGGCCCAGGGAATATCTGAAGTTTTCCTGTAATTGGCATTGTCAGCAGGCCGGCCATCGTCCACGAATGAATGTGACTGAAGCCGGCGATGTTCTCTATCGTATACTCATACCCAGCCTTCCAGCTTTGTTTTTGATTGTCAGGGCTTAGTTTAACCATACTAAAAGGCATACTCGGGCCAGGATAAAGCATCCACCTTGAACTTGCTGTTCCCAGTATCGGGTCCACATAATCGACAGGAAGCTTCTTTTCGACCGCGAGAAGCACAGATGAACTTACTACTGTTACTGAAAGCATCAACGCAAAAGACAATAAGGACGGATATATTCTGGGCATTTTCTTCTCCTTTCAATCCATTTAAATTATGTTTTTAGGCTTATTGACTAACAGTAATAGTACCAGTTAATCACAAATATCGATAGAGATCACCTCTTTTCCATTGCCCCATAGCATCA
>Ga0307425_1001145_pt1 | contig 16140 bp, 6 predicted proteins | sample SalMarWE160330MG_FD_202152 | JGI IMG/M metagenome (GOLD analysis project Ga0307425, IMG submission 202152) | Salt marsh sediment microbial communities from the Plum Island Ecosystem LTER, Massachusetts, United States - WE1603-30 | ecosystem: Environmental > Aquatic > Marine > Intertidal zone >... | reverse complement strand
ATTGTGCGAGCGGCTTGGCTATTGCCGGGTGGACAAGACGATGCTCACTGAGATCGCCGCCGAAGCAGGTGTGGATGTAAAGGCGGTTCTGACCAAGGAGCGCGACGTCGCCGCCAAGCCCAGGCTGATCAGCGACCAGATGACCTCACTCTACAGCCGCCAGCCCGCAGCTTTCGGCCAGGGTCGTGGGATGGATGATCAGACGTATCAGCGCATCGTGCGCGAGACGATGCAAAAGTACGCCAGAGAGGAAGACGCGGTCATCGTTGGCAGAGGTGGACAGATCATTCTGCGCGACTGGCCCAACACGCTGCACGTCCATCTCTACGCATCGCCCGAACAGCGCGCGCAGAATCTCATAGCCCGCTACGGGATCACCAAGCTCGACGCACAGCGGCGTATCGAGCGCTCGGATGAACAGAAGCGTTTGTACATCCGCAACCTGCACAAGAACGCGAATTGGAAAGACCTCAAGTACTATCACCTGGCGATCGACAGCGGGCGCATCCCCGCCAAAGCGGTCGTTGAGTTGGTGGTGACTGCCGCCAACGCCATCATGGCCGACTAACTACTTGCGCGCTGCGCCGGATCATCGCACCCTTGCATCGGGAACAAGAGCACCTTCGTATACGCAGGGGGCGTGGCATTGCTGCCACTCACCCTGCCGCGATCGATCAATCTGTGGGATGATTGCCATCTTGCCTAGCGCCACCATCAGCCCTCCGCTGTGACGCGTCGCATCCGGCCTCCCATCAAGTCGGACCCGTAGGCTTCCCCGAGCCCAGCACGGGGGAGCCTTTTAGTGAGGAGGAGAAATGGAGAACACGCAACAAGCCTTGCCCGAGAAAGCGTCCTGGCTTTGGCGCCCCAACCTGATCGTTTTTCTCTCCAGCGCCTGCATCATGATCCTGGAGTTGGTTGCCGGACGCATCATCGCGCCGCACGTCGGCGTCTCGCTCTACACGTGGACCAGCGTGATCGGCATCGTGCTGGCTGGCATCAGCCTAGGCAACTACCTTGGCGGGCGGATCGCAGACCGTTGGGCCTCGCCCAGGTTGTTGGGCGGCATCTATCTCCTGGCTGGTCTATCCTCGCTCATCATCCTCAGCGCCGAGAAGATGAGCGATCTGCTGTCCATCGAGGGGATGACCAACAGCAGCCTGCACATCATCGTCCCGATCGTGCTGCTCACCTTTGCTCTCTTTTTCCTACCCTGCGCCATCCTGGGGATGATCTCCCCGATCGTCGCCAAGCTGGCCGTACGTGACCTGGAAAAGACCGGGACCACGGTCGGGCAGATCTATGCGTTTGGCTCGATCGGAAGCATCGTCGGCACCTTTGCGACAGGCTTCTGGCTCATCTCCTGGTTCGGAACTCATACCATCGTGTGGGGCGTGGCAGTTCTACTCTTTCTCCTCGGTACGCTCTTTCTGATGGGCAGTCGCTGGGAGTGGGTGGTCGGAGCAGTCATGCTCGTCGGGGTCAGCTCCGTATTCGTCTCGCGACATGGATGGCTCAACGGGCCGTGCGACCGGGAGACCAACTACTTTTGCATCAAGGTACACACGGAGGAAAAGGGCGGCGAGGACGTACGCGTCCTGGTCCTCGACCGGCTCGTGCACAGCTACTCTTCACTCACCGACCCGACGCACCTGGTCTATGGCTATGAGAAGGCGTATGCAGAGGCGACAGCGTATCGTGCAGCGCAGGTCGACCGTCCGCTCCGTGCGCTGTTCATCGGCGGCGGTGGATATACCTTTCCGCGCTACATGGAGGCTGTGTATCCCGGCGGCACGATCGACGTGGTTGAGATCGATCCCGGGGTTACAGAGGTAGCATACCAGGAACTGGGACTGTCGCGCGATACGAGCATCGTTTCGTACAATGAGGATGCTCGCATGTTCCTCGAACGAGCCCCTGATCAGGAGTACGATCTGGTCATGGGGGACGCCTTCAACGACTTTTCCGTGCCTTATCACCTCACCACCCAGGGCTTTAACGAGCGCGTGCACGCCTGGCTGGCCCCCGGTGGCATGTACATCGTCAACATCATCGATGGTGGGCGAGGCCAGTTCCTGCGCGCCTATGTGAACACGATGCGCCAGACCTTCGACCACGTGTACCTGGCCCCCACGATCGAGAGCTGGCGTACTTCGGTGCGCAGCACGTTCGTCATCATCGGCACCGACAAGGCGCTCGACCTCAACGCACTGTCCCATACGGATGGGGGCGATGGCAGCGTGGTCCTGGCCTCGCAGATGATGAGCCAGGACGACCTCGATGCGCTGCTCACTGAACGTGCCCAGGTCATCCTGACCGACCGCTATGCGCCGGTCGATCAGATGCTTTCTGCAGTGTTCCTCGACAAGGCACCGACGGAATAGTCCTTGGGCCTACCCCGACTACGAGACGGATCCTGACCGAGGCGCGTAGCCGCGCGCATGCTTGGCCTGCTATGCGCCTGCAGCCGAGGTGATCTCGATCCTGTAGCGTCCGACCGGGTCCAGATGCTCATCTGCATCGAGGCGCGTGATGATCAGGGCCAGCCGGTCGCACTCGGACGGCTCCAGCTGCGAGATGGTGAACGTCTGGACCCCATCCTCGCCCGCTTGTACACTTGTCGGCTGCGCCGTCAGCGCGCGCGGCCTGCCTCCTGCCTCGCCTAGCTTGTCACCCAGCCGCGCCGCCTGCCGGTCAGCCCGGTTACCGTTCACTTCCCACACCTGGAATCCGAACCGCGCTCCGTCACTCTCTAGCGTCACCGTCAGGCTCTGTCCCCGCAGGCTTGGGTCAAGGTAGACTTCTACCAAGTCCGTGCCATAGCTGGCCGGGATCGACCCCGCGTAGCCCAGGTCCTTGCCGTCGTAGCGCAGTCTAGCTGCCAGCGACGGGTCGGTATAGATGCTGTCCGGATCATAGTGCCGGCCTTCGCACCCAGTCCCCTCGTTGCTCGTGCACCGCCCGTCCTGCAAGCGGAGTGCATAGTTGGCCTCGGCGAAACCAATCAAGCTCTGCTCGAACGAGGTAAACGGGCCGCCAGCGCGAGCTAACGCAGCGTCCATCACCTCAGGTAGGCCGTCCACGATGTCCGGGCGGTAGTGGCAGGCCATCTCTTCCAGCGCCAGGCGCAGGATGCTCATCGCGCCCGATTGCTCATAGAGAAACCGCCAGTACAGCGCCGCATCGTACTTGTCCACGGTTGCGGCCTCCAGGGCTTGGTAGGAGCTTTTGAGCCCGGAGACAAGGTACCGCTTGGCGGCCTGCCCGTACTCGCTACTCGCCAGCACAACGTGGTCGCGCTGCATCTCCAGCTCGGGGTACTGGACTGAAGGCGCCATCTTGCCCTGCGCCTCGACAAAGACGTTCAGCCATTTGTCCGTCGAGCACCGCGCGGACAGTATGGCGTTCCACTGCACCATATGAAAGAACTCGTGCGCATAGAGCACCCGGTAGCCGTGTTCGAGCGAATCATACGCCTGGAACGCGGCGTTCGTCGCGTACCACCACAGCCGCCGTTCCGGGTAGACTGTGCCGTCCTGGTACGCAAATGTCGTGTAGGTGCCCGTGCCGCCCATCAAAGCGAAGGGAGGATCGGTGACGATGATCTCGACGGTCCGATCTGGATCCCAGTCAGGATGGACCGGCCCAAACTGCCATTCGTCGAACTGGGTGTGCCAGGTCTCGGCCACCAGCGAGGCAAAGACGCCCTCGACGAAACCGGTCACCGCAGGGGGCGACAGCCTGTTGTCCAGGTCATTCGGACCCCGCGCAAAGGGAAACAGCGTGGCATAGATGATGCGGGCTGTATAGCCGTCCAGACCGACATCCCAGGTGTCGAGGGCTACCAGGTCGGGCCGGTCTGCGTAGGCGTTCTGCCAGAGCACTTGGCCTGTGGCATCTCTCACCCGCAGCGAGTAAAAGTCACTGTATATCTCGCTTGCCTCCAGGGTCCAGGTGAGCGTGCACGGGTCGGCATCGCTGCATGCCCGGTCTGGGAGGCGGAAGGACCGGCTCAGGCGGTGCTGCTGCCCGGTCAGGACATTCGCGTGCCACGAGACAAGCTCGAGCTCGATCTCGGCACCACCTACCACTCCAGAGATCGCGATCGATAGGGTCCGCTCCTGCGACGGCGCCGCCAGGCGCTGGTGGCGCACGTACAGCAGCGGTAGATCGAACTGTCCTTGGCCCAAGTCGCGCTCGTCCCACGATGCTGTGCCGTGTGCAGCCGAACACGTCACCTGCATAGGCGCCGCTAGTGAATCCTGATTCCCTGCGTGCCTTTGCTCAGCTACCGCGACGGAAGGCTGACCGGCTACAGTCAGCATTGCGAGCACCAGAAAAGCCACCTTGCCCACACCGCCTGATCGTGACCTACCCATTTCCCGTCTCCTTGCTGCTCGGAACGAAGACCTCGGTTCCAGTCACGATCAGCTTATCAAACGGCTGTGCCACCTCCGACCCAAAAGCGTGCCAAGAACGTGCCAGTTTCATTGCGCCCTAAGTCGAGTTGCGCTATACTGGTACTGTGCTGCGCCACACCTCTCCTCATGGCACCATCCGCATGCGCTCTGGTGTTGGCAAGCGTGGTCCTGCCTTGAAAGTGCACGTACTCACGCGGCGATAGCCGTCGACGGAGGTGCCTGTGCGGCGGATACACACCATCTCGGCGCTCGCGCTCGTTCTCGTGCTCCTCGCAACGGCCTGCCAATCCAAGACTACGACCGACGATACAGCGGGCACGGCGCCCGAGCTCCAGGAAAGGCAGGTCATCGCTGCCACGGCGTCACCTCCCCCGACTGAGCCGGTGACGTTGCACGTCAACATGGGCACCGAGCCGCCACAGGTCGATCCCGCGTTATGCACCGACGTTGTTTCGTCTATGGTGGTCGAACCACTCTTCCTGGGGCTGACTGATTTTGACGAGGAGACGAACGAGGTCGTTCCGGAGCTAGCAAGAGAGTGGCACGTCTCCGAGGACGGGTTGGTGTGGACGTTCGAGATGCGAGATGACGTGCCGTGGGTCGAGTATGACCCGGCCACGGCCAAGGCCAGGATCGTCATGGACGAGAATGGCAATCCTCGCATGGCGAACGCCTACGACGTCGAGTACGCCGTCAAGCGCACCCTCGACCCGGCCACCGGATCCGACTATGCCTTTGTCCTCTATGTGGTTCAAGGTGCGTACGAGGTCAACACGGGCGAGGTCACCGATCTGGGCACTGTCGGCGTCAAGGCGCTGGACGAATGGACGATCTCCTTCACACTGCGACAGCCCGCAGGCTATTTCCCTGGCATCGCCAGTCTGCCGGTAGCGCGCCCGGTCCCCAAATGGACCATCGAGGAGCATGGAGCGCGGTGGATTGAGCCGGGCCAGATCGTCACCAACGGCCCCTACTTGGTGCATGACTGGGCGCATCACGACAGCATGACCTTTGTCAAGAATCCGTTCTACTATGGCGCCGACAAGGTCCAGATCGAGCGCGTCGAGGCGGTCATGATACCGGAGACCTCGACTGCGTTCGCTATGTACGAGAACGATGAGTTGGACACCGTCTCACCGCCGCTTGAGGAAATGGATCGGATCAGAGCCGACCCGGTCCTCAGCCAGGAACTGACCATCTATGCGATTCCTTGCACCGACTACTTGGGGTTCACCAACAACAAGCCACCGTTTGACAGCGCCTTGGTGCGCCGGGCCCTTTCTGCCGCCATCGATCGTGCCAGCCTGGTCGAGCACGTGACCAAGGGAGAAGAGATCCCGGCGAATACCTTTGCGCCACAGGGCATTGTCGGTAGCGCGGCTGGCGATCCGGACATCGCTCCCTGGGCGCTCGATCCTGAGCTGGGCAAGCGAGAAGCCCAAGGGTGGCTGGCCGAGGCCGGCTATCCGGGCGGCGCCGGCTTTCCTCACGCCACACTGATGTGCACGGCCACCGAAGAGAACCGTGCCATCGCCGAGGCGGTCCAGTCGATGTGGCGCAGTACGTTGGGCGTCGAGGTCGAGGTCATCACCCAGGAGTGGGGCGTCTACCTCAGTACCCTGCAGACGGAGACGCCGCTTGCGGGCATGCCGCACATCTTTGCCTTGGGTTGGTGTGCCGACTATGCGGACCAGAACAACTGGTTGCACGACGTGTTCAACAACCAGTACGGGAACAACCGGCTGCGCCGCGGCTGCCTCGACGAGACGTGCACCGAAGTGGAAGCGCTCGAGTTCGACCGCCTGACGGAACAGGCCGGCGCGGAACAGGATCCCGCGGTGCGCAAGGAGCTCTATGGCCGGGCCGAAAAGATACTTTCTGAAGACGAGGCTGCCTATGCACCGCTCTTTTACTCGACCGAGACCTCGCTCGCCAAGCCCTGGCTGACCCGGGCCTACAGTGGGCTCGGTCTGGCCCACTGGGAGAACTGGTCGCTCGACCGGTCAGCACAGACAGCCGCCCGGGGAAGGTAGGCCGGTGTGCCGTCCCAGACCGAGCCATTGCAGCGGATAGAGGACACGTCAACGTGTCTCGGCTAGCGGTCTATCTCTTGGGCCCGCCACGCGTCGAGCTCGATGGCGTTGAGGTGCACATCCCCCGCCGCAAGGCGCTGGCCTTGTTGGCCTACCTCGTCACCACGGGGCGGGCACACAGCCGCGACGCCCTCGCCGCCTTGCTCTGGCCCGAGTACGACCAGAGCGGCGCACGCGGCGAGCTGCGCCGCATGCTCTCCTCCCTGAGCCGGACCATCGGGCATGAGCGGCTCATCATCGATCGCGAGACCGCGGCCCTGGGCCTTGGTCAAGGCCTCTGGGTAGACGTGCAGGCTTTCGAGCAAGCCGTCGCGGCATGCGCCGCACACGACCCGCTGCCTGGCGCCCCCTGCCCCGAATGCGTGGCGCGACTCTCGGAGGCCGTGGCCCTGTATGAGGATGACTTTCTGTCCGGCTTCGCCCTTCCCGACAGCGAGCCGTTCGACGACTGGCAGCGCCTCGAGTCGCAACGCTTGCGGGCCACGTTGGCAGGCGCCCTCGAGCGACTGGGCCACGGCTACGCAACCCAGGGGAAACACGAGGATGCGCTCCGTTACGTCCAACGCTGGCTCACTCTCGACCCGCTCGACGAGGCCGCTCATCGCACTCTAATACAGCTCTACGCCCAGACGGGCCAGCGCGCCAGTGCCCTACGCCAGTACCGGCAGTGCGTGCGCACGCTGGAGCGCGAGCTGGGCGTCGAGCCATCGCCCGAGACAAGCGCGCTCTATGAGCAAATCCGGGAGGCGCAGGGACCCGCGATCACAGTGAGGTCGGCCGCGGTTCGTCTGGAGGAAAGCCCGACCTTCCTCAACGCAGATGACAGCGACTTCGCTCAGCCGGTCTTTGTGGGACGCGAGCGCGAGCTGGCCCGGCTGGACGGCCTTCTACGGGACGCCCTATCCGGGCACGGAGGGATGGCCTTTGTCACTGGAGAAGCAGGAGAGGGCAAGACCGCCCTGCTGCGCGCCTTTGCCCGGCGCGCGTCGAGTGTGCATCCCGACCTCCTCGTGGCGTGGGGCAACTGTAACGCCTACTCTGGCTTCGGGGACCCCTACCTTCCTTTCCGCGAGCTGGTCGCAGTGCTCACCGGTGACGCAGAGACAAGCTGGCGAGCCGGCGCGATCCCTCTGGAGCAGGCACGGCGCTTGTGGCGCACGGTGCCGGATGTCGTGCAGACGATCGTCACACACGACCTGGCCCTGATCGAGACCCTCCTCCCCGGACGCGCCCTGCTTTCTCGCGCACAGGCCACGTCCCGTGAGGATGCGATCTGGCTTCAAGACCTGCGCATCCGCGTCCAGCAGCCGGTCCCAGAGGGTGAAGGACTGGCACAGGAGCAGCTGTTCGAGCAGTGCACGCATGCCCTACGCTCTATATCGGCCAATCATCCACTCTTGCTGGTCCTGGACGACCTGCAATGGGCGGATCCCGGGTCAGTTGGGTTGCTGTTCCACTTGGGGCTCCGGCTGGGACAAGCTCGCGTCCTGATCGTGGGTGCGTACCGGCCCACCGAGATCGGGCTAGGTGATCCGTTCACTTTTGCTCAACCGCAGAATGGGCGACACGCGCTGGAGAAGGTCCTGTCCGAACTCAAGCGCCGCCTGGGCGACACATGGATTGACTTGGGTCAGGCCGAGCAGGAGGAGCGACAGCGCTTTGTCGACGACCTCATCGATCGAGAACCGAACGATCTGGGGCCGGGCTTTCGCCATTCCCTACTTGAGCGTACCGAAGGCTACCCGCTGTTCACCGTCGAGCTCTTGAGGGCGATGCAAGAGCGAGGTGACCTCGTGCGGGACGAGACAGGGCGGTGGGTCCAGGCCACAGTCCTGAACTGGGAGATACTACCCGCGCGAACCGAAGCTGTGATCGAGGAGCGCATCAACCGCCTCGACGCAGAGCTGCGCGAGCTCTTGACCGTGGCAAGCGTGGAAGGCGAGACCTTTACCGCACAGGTCGTGACCCACGTGCAAGGCACCAGCGAGCGTTGGGCACTGCACGCCCTCTCTCGAACGCTGGGCACCGACCACCGCCTGGTACGCGAGGTCGGTGAGATACGCATCGATGGACGCCATCTCCATCGCTACCGTTTCGCACACGCTCTATTTCAGCGCTACCTGTACGACACGGTGGGGACGGGCGAGCGACGCCTGCTACATGGCGAGGTCGGAGCGACGCTGGAGGCGCTCTACGCAGGCCATGAGAACGCGATCGCCGTCGAGCTCGCGCAGCACTATGCCGAGGCCGGCGACACGGACAAGGCAGTGGCCTACCTCTCGCAAGCCGGTGACAGGGCACGCCAAATCTATGCCCTCGAGGAGGCGATCGCCCACTATGAGCGCGCGCTGGCTCAACTGAGGGAAGTGGGGCCAACCGGACGCGACCGGGCGGCGAGGATGCTGATGAAGCTGGGGCTGGCCTACCACACCGCTTTCGACTATGCCCGGTCGCGCCAGGCCTATGAGGAGGGGTTCCGCTTGTGGCAGCAGGCGAGCATGTCCCTGCCGATCGCCGTCCCGCCCGCTCCGCACGCCCTACGCTTGGATCAAGAACCCCTGATCACTGGGCTCGACCCAACTATCGATTCCGATGGGTTCTCCTATGCGGTAATACGCCAGCTGTTCAGCGCGCTGGTAGATCTGACGCCTGAACTGGACCTGATACCCGATGTCGCGCGCACGTGGGCGGTCAGCGCAGATGGACGCACCTACACCTTCCACCTCAGGCAAGGCGCCCTCTGGAGCGACGGCACCCCGCTCCGAGCCACCGAGTATGAGGACGCACTGCAGCGGATGCTGGGTCCTGGGGCTGCGCCCGGATGGGCGGATCTGCTGGACTGCATCCGCGGCAGCAAGGCATACCACGAAGGCAAAGGCAGATGGGAAGACGTCGGCATCAGCACGCCGGACGAGGCGACGCTGCGAATCGAGCTAGCAGAGCCGGTCAGCTATTTCCTGCATGCGATGTCCATGGTCTATCCCGCCCCCCGGCACGCCGTGGAGAGATACGGCGGGGGATGGGCACGTCCGGGCCGGCTAGTCAGTAACGGCCCCTTCAGGCTGGTGTCCTGGGACGAGCGGCAGTCGATGATCCTGGAGCGGAACCCGGCCTATCATGGCTCCTTCCACGGGAACGTGGAGCGGGTCGAGCTCTGCCTACTGCCAGACTGGCGGGACCGGCTTGTGCGGTATGAGGCGGGAGAACTGGACGTCTTTGTCGTCGACCTCTTGCCTTCGACTGAAATGGATCGCGTCCGCCAACGCTACGCGGACGAGCACATCCGTGCGCCCGAGCTGACGACGGTTTTTGCGTTCTTTGACGTGACGCGCCCCCCGGTCGATGATCCGCGCGTGCGACGAGCGCTCGCGCTGGCGATCGATCGCGAGGCCTTGGTACAGGGGTGGCTGCAGGGTCTCTATGCGCCCGCCACGGGTGGGCTGGTACCGCCCGGGATGCCCGGGCACGTGAAGGACGGGCTGCCCTATGACCCGGAGCGCGCGAGACACCTGCTCGCGAAAGCCGGCTACCCCGACGGTCGGGGCTTTCCCGAGCTCCGCGCCGCAACGACCCCGCTTGGGACTGCCCACAGCGTGCCGCTCCAGCGACAGTGGCTAGACAACCTGGGCGTCCGCGTTCATTGGGAGATCACCGCACGTGGCGTTACGCCTCAGCAGTCGCCGCACATTGGGATCCTTGGCTGGATGACCGACTATCCGGATCCCCACAGTTTCCTGGCGCTGTCGGGCGCGCTCCGGAGCAGCGGGTGGTACGATAGGGACTATGAAGATGTGATCGCGCGTGCGGTGCGAACGATGGATCAGGAGGAGCGCCAGCACCTGTACGCACTTGCAGAACGCATCCTGGCCCAGGAAGTGCCGCTCGTGCCGCTACACTATGGGCGGACCCATCTCCTCGTCAAGCCATGGGTCCGCAGCTATCCCACTTCACCTATGGGATCCTTGTTTTGGTTCCTGAAGGATGTCGTCATCGAGCCACATTAGGACAGGGAATGGGCACCCTATGTCACAGCTAGCAATCCACCTGTTCGGCCCGCCGCGCGTCGAGCTCGACGGGGAGGAGGTGCACATTCCGCGCCGCAAGGCACTGGCCTTGCTGGCCTACATGGCTGCCACCGCACGTACTCACAGCCGCGATGCCCTCGCTGCTCTCCTGTGGCCCGAGTACGACCAGAGCAGCGCGCGCGCCGAACTGCGCCGCATGCTCTCCTCCCTGAACCAGACTGTCGGGCACGAGCGGCTGATCGTCGACCGCGACACCGCTGCCCTGGATATGGACGCAGGCCTCTGGGTAGACGTGCAGTCCTTTGAGCAAGCGGTTGCGGCCTGCGCCGAGCACGACCCGCCTCCCAGCCCGCCCTGCCCGGAATGCGTGAACCGTCTCTCGGACGCCGTGGCCCTGTATGAAGGCGACTTGCTCGCCGGCTTTTCCCTGGCGGACAGCGAACCGTTCGATGACTGGCAGCGTCTCGAGTCCCAGCGTCTACGGGCTAGGTTGGCGAACGCCTTAGAGCGGCTGGCCCAGGGGTACGCAAGCCAGGGCCAGCACCAGGAGGCGCTCCCCTACGCCCAGCGCTGGCTCTCCCTCGATCCTCTGGATGAAGCAGCACACCGCGCGCTGATGGATCTCTACGCCCAGGCAGGCCAGCGCGCGGCTGCCCTGCGCCAGTACCGGCAGTGCGTGCGGACATTGGAGCGCGAGCTGGGGGTTGAGCCCTCGCCCGAGACGACGGCGCTCTACCGGCAGATCCGGGAGGCACGGGGGCCCGTGATCCGAGCAAGGCCGGCTGCGGCTCGCCCGGAGAAGGGCCCGGCCTTCCTCGGCACGGAGGACAGTGATACCTTCCAGCCGGTCTTTGTGGGGCGCGAACGTGAGCTTGCCCGGCTGGAGACCTTCCTCGATGCGGCGCTGTCGGGCCAGGGCGGCATCGCCTTTGTCACCGGCGAGGCTGGAGAGGGCAAGACCGCCCTGCTGCGCGCCTTTGCCCGACGCGCTACCGCCATCCACCCCGACCTACTGGTCGCCTGGGGTGCCTGTGACGCACTGGTTGGGACGGGCGTCCCCTACCTGCCTTTTCGGGAATCCCTGGAGATGCTTACCGGCGATGTGGAACGCGCCTGGGCATCCGGGGCCATCACGCGAGAGCAGGCGCGCCAGCTCTGGCGCACCGCGCCGCTGGCCCTCGGGCTCGTCGCGGACCGGGGCGCTGCGCTGCTCGACGCGCTGCTCCCAGCGGGTGCATTGCTCTCCCGCGCCCAAATCCTCCTGCGTGCCGATGCGGAGGCGTTAGCCAGGCTACGTGCCCACGCCGACGCAGGTACAGCAGCCAACCTCGTCCAGGCCGATTTGTTTGCCCAGCTTGCCGACTTGATGCGCGAGCTTTCGATTCGTCACCCCCTTGTCCTGCTCCTCGATGACCTGCAGTGGGCCGACAGTGCCTCCACGGAACTCCTCTTTCATCTGAGCAGCCGCCTGGCGGGCAGCCGCGTGCTGATCCTGGGTGCCTATCGTCCCTCCGACGTCCAGACTGCAGCGGCCCGACCGGGGACAGCAGCCTCTGCGCATCACCCTCTGCACGATGTTGTGCTCGAACTGCAGCGTCGCTATGGGGATCGCTCCGTGCAGCTCGAAAGTGCGGGGGAGGATGAGCGACGCGGCTGGATCGACACCCTCCTCGACAGCGAGCCGAACCAGCTGGATGCGGCCTTTCGCGACGCTCTGTTCGAGCGGACGGGCGCTCACCCCCTGTTCACCGTGGAGCTCTTGCACGCCATGCAAGATCGCGGAGATCTGGCAAAGGACAGCCAGGGAAGGTGGATCCAGAGCGAGGAGGTACGCTGGGATCAGTTACCGGCCCGGGTGGAAGCAGTCATCGAGGAGCGATTGGCCAGGATCGATCCCACGCTTCGCGAAGCATTGGCCCTGGCCAGCGTCGAGGGGGAGGCGTTTACCGCACAGGTCGTCGCAGCGGTGCAAGGCACGAGCGAGCGCCAAGTACTGCGTAGCCTCTCTCAGGAACTGGTGGGACGTCATCGCTTGCTGCAGGACCTTGGTGAAACCCAGGTTGACGGTCGCTTCTTGTCGCGCTATCGCTTTGTGCACATCCTTTTCCAGCGCTATCTCTACCAGCGCCTCAGCACCGGCGAGCGGCGTCTGCTGCACGGTGAGGTCGCCGAGGCGCTAGAGGCGGCGCACGCTGGCCATACTGATCAGATGGCGGCCCAGTTGGGCCAACACTATGCCGAGGCCGGCATTCAGGACAAGGCGGTGGCGTACCTGTCGCTCGCGGGCGACCACGCTCGCCTCGCCTATGCCCACGAGGAGGCCCTGGCCCACTATGAGAGAGCGCTCAAGCTCTTGGGCGACGGCAGGCACGATGATCGGGCGGCGCGGTTACTGATGAAGATCGGGCTTGTCCACCACGCCACCTTTAACTTCGGTGCCGCCCAAGTGGCCTATGGCGAAGGCTTTGCGCGCTGGCACGCTGTGGGCCACGTCCACGGTACCGAGCTACCCACACCACCGCACGCCCTGCGCCTGGTATGGTATCCGCCGCGGACACTCGATCCTGCGATGTGCAACGACTTGGTCTCGAGCCCGCTGATCGAACAGCTGTGTAGCGGCCTCGTCGACCTCGCTCCGGACATGAGTGTCGTGCCCGACGTGGCGCGAGACTGGCAGGTCAGCGAGGGTGGCTGTCGATATACTTTTCGCCTGCGTGAGGACGTGCGCTGGACGGATGGCACCCCGGTCACCGCGCACGACTTTGCCTATGCCTGGCGCCGTGTCCTGGATCCCGGCCTCGGCTCGCCAGTCGCCGGTCTGCTCTATGACATTGCGGGTGCGCGCGCCTACCACGGTGGACAGACCAGCGGCTCCGACCTAGGCATCCGCGCGGAAGATGATCACACTCTGGTGATCGATCTCGAGAACCCGGCGTGCTTCTTTCTCCAACTGCTTGCGCAGGCAGCACTCGCTCCCGTGCCGCGCCACATGCTGGATGTGCATAGCGGAGCGTGGCACGAAGCAGCTAATTACGTTGGTAACGGGCCGTTCCGGCTGGGGCTATGGCGCCCGAATGAGCGCGCTGTGCTGGTCCGCAACCGCGCGTACCACGGCCGGTTCACAGGCAACCTGTCGGAGGTAGAGATCCGCTTTGCAGATCCGGCAGCCTGGCCCGTCGCACTGGACGACTATGCGGCGGATGGTCTGGATCTGTATGCCCTCATGGAGCTGCCTCCCTCCGAAATGAGCCGGGCACTCCGCCGGTACGCCGCCGACTACGTTGCAGCACCGTCTCTGATGGTGCAGTTTCTCGTCTTCGACGCCACTTGCCCCCCCTTTGACGACGTCCGGGTCCGGCAGGCATTCACGATGGCAGTGGACAGGGTGAAGCTGGCCAGCCTGAGCACCGGCGGCGCGATGGCGCCCGCAGTCGGAGGGCTCCTTCCTTCGGCGATACCAGCTCATATGCCCGACATTGGTCTGCCCTACGATCCTGTCCACGCAAAGTCGCTACTTGCCCAGGCGGGTTACGCAGGTGGAGATGGCTTCCCATCTACCGTCTTTCTCGCGTTCCCTGGTCCCACCGCCTCAGCCGTGGCAGATGACCTGCGGGCTCACTGGAAGCAGAACCTGGCGATTGAGGTCGCGGCCAAATGGGCACGAGACTGGCCGGACTTCTGGAATAGGCGGGCCACTGACCGGCCCGGCCTCTGCAATGGGGGGTGGGCGGCGGACTATGCCGATCCCGATAGCTTTCTACGCATCGGCCTGCCCAGCCAAATGGTCGGCTGGCAAAACGAGACCTACGCTCACCTCGTCGAGGAAGCGGCACGGTGCCAGGACCAAGCGCAGCGGCTCGCACTGTACAGAGAGGCAGATCGAATCCTGGTCGAGGAGGCACCAGTGCTTCCTCTCGCCTATCAGCGATGGCATCTCTTGATCAAGCCCTGGGTCACGAGATACCCTGTCTCTGCTCAGGAGTTCTGGTTCTGGAAGGATGTCGTCATCGAGCCACACTGAAAGCAGCGGTGCGCAGGCACGAGAGTGAGGAGCCTGTGCCCCGATGTTGTCCGGAGAACATCCATAGGGCCGGATTTGCGGCTGAAGGAACATATGCGCCTTGCATTCAGCGCCCTATCTGGAGTATAATGCAGCGTTCCAGGATCGCTGTGGAAGGCATACCAAGGACATACACGAGGGATCACGTGGACTGGGCAACGCTCGTCTCAACACTGAGCCTGGTCTTTGTCGCCGAACTGGGCGACAAGACGCAGCTTGCCGTGGTGACGCAGACCTGCAAGCACCGGCGCCCGTGGCCGGTCTTTCTGGGCGCCAGCCTGGCGCTGATGCTTGTCTCTTTGCTTGGCGCACTGGGCGGCCAGCTTGTTGGGCGCCTCATCCCGCCTATCGTCCTCCGCATCGCTGCCGCAGCAGCCTTTGTCGTGATGGGAGCCCTCATCGCGCGCGAAGCGGTCAGGGCATTTCGCTCTTCGTCCGAAGGGGAGGACTGCCCTTACGCACCGCCCGATGATGCCTGCCAGATAGGGAACGGTTGGAGCTGGCCCGCATTCAACTCGACCCTGGGTCTGCTCTTTGTCGCAGAGCTGGGCGACAAGACACAGCTTGCTATCTTTAGCCTGTCCAGCAAGCACGGCACGCCGTGGGCAGTGTTTGTGGGGGGATCACTGGCCCTGACGCTCGTCACAGGGCTCGGCGTCGTCGGCGGGCAGGGACTGTGCAGGATCGTACCAGAGCGAGTGCTCTTGGGCGTATCTGCGGCGGCGTTTATCGTCATGGGCCTGCTGATCGGCGGTGGCATCCTGTGAGGGACTGTCCAGCAACATAAACAACGCCGGCAAGAGAGATGTATGCATCTCAAGCCGGCAGGAGAGTTCAGGTTACCGATGAGACAACGTACCTTTTCTGTACTGGCAATCATCTTGCTCCTGGGCGGCTTTGCCGCGTGGATCGCCTTGCCAGGCAATCCGGGGATCCACATTGGCTTCCTCGGCATCGATCGACCCATTCAGATCCGCCAGGGACTCGACCTGCAGGGAGGGATCCAGGTACTGCTCGAAGCGGATCTTCCCGCTGACGCGCAGGTCGATTCTGCCGCCATGGAGACTGCGCGCAAGATCATCGAGAATCGTGTCAACGGCCTCGGCGTGACCGAGCCGCTCGTGCAGCTGCAGGGCTCGCGCCGCATCATCGTCGAGCTGCCTGGGCTGCAAGACGAAGCGCAAGCCCTGGCGCTGATCCGGGAAACAGGCCAACTCGAGTTCGTCGACGTGGGGACGACCTATCTGCCTCCTGGCACCAAGGTCGAGACCGACTATGTGCCTGGACAGCCGATCGGCGATCCGCCCGCCCAGCCGCAGTTCGACGAGAATGGCAACCGGATCTATCACACGGTAATGACAGGACAAGCACTCAAGAGTGCTGCTCGTTACACAGACAGCAACAGTGGCCTGGTTAGGAACACCGTCGCCTTTGAGTTGAATTCAGAGTGGGCGAGCATATTCTCCGACTATACGGCATCGCACGTCGGCCAGCGCCTGGCCATCGTGCTCGACAAGGAGATTATCTCCTGTCCCGAGATC
>Ga0307425_1001144_pt1 | contig 16142 bp, 15 predicted proteins | sample SalMarWE160330MG_FD_202152 | JGI IMG/M metagenome (GOLD analysis project Ga0307425, IMG submission 202152) | Salt marsh sediment microbial communities from the Plum Island Ecosystem LTER, Massachusetts, United States - WE1603-30 | ecosystem: Environmental > Aquatic > Marine > Intertidal zone >... | reverse complement strand
TCATTTCACCTAAATTGGCGCATTTCTTGCCCACTATATCATTATGCTCTTTCCCTATCTCTTCAAACCAAAATATCCACTTTTCAGACATTTACATTCAATCCTCCATGGAAATATTACTCATGGTTATCAAGTACGTCTTAAATAGGGTTCTATCGCCTCTCGCATATCCTCTGGTATTTCCCGGTTATGTCCCAATTCTCCTGCAAAAACACAAGACTCTTCACTCACTTTTCCCTCATACCTAAAAAAGTTTTTCTACTCTAATCAGGATTGAAAACTGAATATTAGTCTTCCGATCTTTGTCAGTTTAAGGAACGTGAATTGAAAGTTAATCTAAAGTCCAAGATAGGCCTTTTTTACATGGTCATTATTCAGAAATAGTTCACGCGCTCCCTCTAAAACAATCCGGCCGTTCTCTAATAAGTATGCTCGATCCGCTATCTCCAAGGCATGCCGAATATTTTGTTCAACGAGTAAAATAGTAATGCCCTGTTCATTCAATGTTATTACGCACTGAAAAAGCTCTTTTACCAATAACGGCGCCAGCCCGTATGATGGTTCATCAAACATGCATAACCTTGGTGTGGCCATTAAACTCCGCCCCATTGCCAGCATTTGCCTTTCACCACCACTTAATGTTCTGGCTAGTTGTCTTTCTCTCCCTTTTAAGAAGGGAAAAAGCTGATAAACCTGCTCAAGCCTTTCTTCCCTCCCTTTCCATGTTTGGCAAGGATACGCCCCCATCTCTAAATTTTCACGCACTGTCATTTCGGTAAAAGGTTTACCACCCTCGGGCACATAAGAAATACCTAATTCCACAATGGCGTGAGGTGATAAACCATCTATTCTCCTACCAAGAAAGTCCACACTACCTGAAGCTGGACGTAATATACCGCATATAGTATTTAGCAGCGTACTTTTGCCAGCTGCATTTGCGCCAACTAAAGAGACTATTTCTTTCTCATCGATTCTTAAAGAAACGCCCCATATGGCCTGGGTCTTACCATAAAAGGTATCTAAGTTGCTAACCTCCAGCATAAATCTACTCTCCCAAGTATACCTCAATAACTTTTTTATTGGTGGTAATCTCCTCAGGCGTTCCTTCTGCAATCTTCACACCGTGATCAAGAACCATAATCCTGTCGCATACGCTCATAATTGCTTTCATGACATGCTCAATCATAAAGATGGTAATCCCTCTATCCCGAATCATTATAACCAACTCCATAGCCTGTGCCACCTCAGTGGGGTTCAATCCCGCCATCAGCTCATCAAGCAAAAAGAGTTCGGGTTTTGTTGCTAATCCTCTAGCTACTTCAAGTCGCTTTTGATTAGCCAGGGTTAACTCTTTAGCCGGGGTCGCTCTCACTTCTGACAAGCCCACAAACTCTAATAGCTCTAGGGAATCTCTCTTGGCATCAGATTCATTGATATCCTCTGACTTCCCGAATAGGGATCCCAATAATACATTTTCAAAAACCGTCATTTTGCCAAAAAGCTTAAGCAATTGAAAAGTTCTGGCTATTCCTCGCTTACAAATCTTATTTGGCTTCAAAGAAGTTATTTTTCTATTTTTATATCGTATTTCACCCGCTGTAGTTGGCAGAGCTCCTGATATTAAATTGAAAAGGGTCGTTTTGCCAGCCCCGTTTGGGCCGATCAGACCGACGATCTCGCCTTGATTTATGTCGAAGTCGACATTATACACGGCAGCCAGCCCGCCAAAATATTTTGCGACCCTCTCTCCTTCAAGTATTCGCATATTACCCCTTATTACCACGCTTTCCCAGCTTTTCTATCAATCCTACCAGTCCATTGGGCAGGAACAAAATAACGGCTATTAATATAATACCGAAAAGGAGCATATAATAGTAAGGAAACTCGGTTATCAGTACTTCCTCCAGAAGGGTAAGAATAGTGGCGCCTAAGATAGGTCCGTAAAGTTGGCCAATACCTCCAAAGATGGCCATCAAAACGGGCATAAAGGAAAAGAGCGGATTAAAGGCGATCCCCGGATCAATATATGTCCATCGTGTCGCCATTATTGCCCCTGTGGCTCCCATGAAGAAGGCGCTGATGGCAAAGGTGATAGTCTTTAAAATAGTAACACTTATACCTATATGAGCCGCGGCCTCCTCATGTTCTCCGATACTCCGCAAAGCCAATCCAAATTTAGAGCGTCTTATGTGGTAGGCAGTAAGAAGTGCCAATATAAAAATTATTAGCATGACGTAATATACAGTCGTGTGGTCTACTGCGACAACCCACCTGCCGACAGTCCCCGCAAACTTAGCCTCCCACCATAGGATAAAGTGCCTTATGAGTTCACTGACCCCGAAAGTGAATATGATGAAATAGATGCCTTTCAGCCTTAAAGTTAGAAGGCCGATAAAAAGGGCAAGTATAAAACTGACAAGACCACCGGTGGCGATAAAGAGGGGTAGGGATAATACTTGCCCTATAACCGCCGAGACGTATGCACCGACCCCGAAGAAAGCCGCCGACGCCAGAGAGATATAGCGGGTAGGGCCGGAGAAGATGGCCCAACTTAAGGTGATGATTATATACATAAAGACCGTGTTCAGTAATATGATAAAATAAGGTTGAACATAGAGGGGCATAGTTGCTAATAGGATTAAGAATAAGAAAAGCATCCCCAGGGAAAAAGGCCTTTTATATATGACTCTGGCACTATCCATTTCTCTATTTCCCAAAAATACCTGTCGGTTTGACCAGGAGCATGAGTATAAAGATCACATAGTAGGCAATTAAAGACAGGCCCGGATCTATATAGGTCACAATAGTGCCGATAAAACCCAGTATAAACCCCCCGACTAAACTGCCGGTGATACTACCCAATCCTCCAAGGACAACCACTATGATGGCGATGATGGTATACTCAAGACCCATCGTCGGTCGCATCTCGTACATCATGCTGATAAGTACTCCGGCCAAACCAGCCATCAAAGCACCGAGGCCAAAACATATGGCCAACACTCTATGAATGTTTACGCCCATCACCTGCGCGGTTACCGGGTCTTCAGCGGCTGCCCTAATCGCTTTTCCCAGGCGTGTGCGCGTTAGAAAGATATAGAAGGACAGGCTTATGACGACGGCAAACAAAAGGGCTATTAAACGATTTGCCGTAAATACGGCTCCAAGGATACTAACCGAGGAATCTAAATAGGAGTATCCCCTTAGGTCAGCCTTCCATATTATTAAGGCCACATTCTGAATTATAAAGAGGAGACCGAAAGAGGCCAGGAGGGAACTGGCTGCGAAGGCGTCTATTGATTCTGATTTGCTTCTTAGGTATTCAAAAATAGCCCTGTTTATTACAAAACCTAATATGAAAAAAATTGGACCGCAAATGACAAGGGAAATTAGTGGACTAATCCCAAAGACCGTGTACAGCGACCAAGTTGCAAATGCCCCAATCATAATAAACTCGCCATGAGAGACGTTCAGTACTCGTCCAACACCATACTGGAGACTGAGTCCCACGGCGATGAGGGCATAGATGCCACCACTTATTAATCCGCCAATTATTACATCTAAGACGGTTACAAACACAATGATGCCTTTCCAAGCAAAACTTTGCAGGCTGCCCAGAGACACAATATAGAGCGGGTGGTTATCTCCCTCGCAGGTAGGTCTTTCCAGACAGCCTACTCGGATGAACTTTCAAACGCCCCTCAAAGGGGAATTCTTCATTAGAGTATCATACTCGCCAAGAATGCCTGCTTACTGCCACGCTGGCTTGGGGTAGATAGGTTTTGCGGTACGCGTGGCTTTATCCATCACCTCAAACTCGCCGTTTTGCCACTGCCCAACATGGCCCGGATAGTATATGTTAAACTGGTTTTCAAATTTTACCGGACCAAGAACAGTATCAAACTTCTCGCGGGCTATTATATCTTTTATTTTTTGGTGATCAAGAGATCCAGCAATCTCAATGGCCTTCTGCATGATTTCGCCAGCGGCGTAAGCGCCTGCGGTCCCCCAGCGATCAGGTTCTACACCCCATCGTTTGACATACCTTTGGTACCATTCTCTCACTCCTGGATAAGGGATGTTCGGGTTCCAGACCCCGGCGCCCATAATACCCTCCACTGTCTTCGCGCCAAATTTATCTCTATAGGAAGGGAAAGCTACGCCCACAGTGGCGTAAAAGAGCTTTGGATTTAGGCCGATCGCCTTTGCCTGTGCTGTAATAAGGAAGGTGCCGGGAGGAAAAGAGTAGACAAGTAGGGCGTCTACGTTTGCGGCCTTGACCTTTTTCAGCAAGGGCGACAAGTCCTTGGCGCCCAGTGGATAGCTCTTGTACAGGGCTACATCTATACCTGACACAGCGAGTTGGGGCAGCGTAGAGCTAGAATACTCTATGCCGTGGAGGCGAGTGTGATGGATCACTGCAACCGATTTAACTCCCAACTCTTTACAAAGATCCACAATCGCCTGCCCCATCTCATCAGGCTGGCTCAACGTTATGAACAGGTATGGTATCTTAGCTGCCAATGCCCTGAGCTTTGTGGAAGCACAGGTATTTCCTATCACCGGGATCTTGTATTTGTTGATTACCGGGGCTATGGCAAAGTTTGCGGCCGTACCCCAGGGGGGAAAAATAAAGTGAACCTTGTCTTGCAAAATCAATTTTTCAGTCAGTTTCACCGCTGTTCCGATATCGCTCTTGGTGTCGTATCTTATTAGCTTTACGGGTATCTTTTTGCCGTACTCCTTCACATATATACCGCCCTTGGCATTTACATCTTCAACCCACATATCATAGGGGCGTATCTGCGACATCATTGCTCCAGCGCTACATATACCTGAAAGGGCGATTGGGTTACCAAAAACGATTTTATCAGGGGCTTTCCCCGATGCAGCCTGTACCTGTGTTGGCATAGTCAAACCAAACACTAGCAGCATCGACGCTAAAATTATGACTATACCGAAATGACCTGATGATCTTAGAAACCTTTTCTTTCTCATTTTTGCCCCCCTTACTACAGGTTAAAGTGCATTTAATACTCCTAAATTAATACTGCCTCCACAATATCAGAGTAATTTCCACCCCCTTATCATGTGAAACTGGTTCGCCTCTTCAGAATCACATACCTGAACCCCAACCATAACCTTGTTTTGTTCACTTGGAACTTAATGACCATGCTTATCAATCAGAGAGGAGAAAATTCTTTGGACAATGCTCTTTATAAATTCCTCGTTCGTAAGGCCCTATCCATTTTCATATTTAATAGTTTCCAAATAAAACATTTTGGAAACTGAACAATCCATGTTTCATCTAGACAGCCAGTGCCATCATAGCATCGAGAGAGGGCCGCTACGCCCTGATATAAGAGGACCCTGTTAAGTCAGCCAAGGCCCCTTTTGAGGGTCACAAACACAATGATGCCTTGTTAAGCAAAACTTTGCAGGCTGCCCAGAGAGACACAGTATAGAGCGGGTGGTTATCTCCCTCGCAGGTAGGTCTTTCCAGACAGCCTACTCGGATGAACTTTCAAACGCCCCTCAAAGTGAAATTTTTCATTGGAACGTCATACTCGCCAAAAATGCCTGCTTACTGCCACGCTGGCTTGGGGAAGATAGGTTTTGCTGTACGCGTGGCTTTATCCACAACCTCAAATTCCCCGTTTTGCCACTGCCCAACATGGCCCGGATAGCTTATGTTAAACTGGTTTTCAAATTTTACCGGACCAAGAGCGGTTTCAAACTTCTCGCGAGCTATTATATCCCTTATTTTTTTCGGATCAAGAGATCCAGCAATTTCAATGGCCTTCTGCATGATCTCACAAGTGGCGTAACCGCCTGCGGTCCCCCAGCGGTCAGGTTCTACACCCCATCGTTTGACATACCTTTGGTACCATTCTCTCACTCCGGGATAAGGGATGTTCGGGTTCCAGACCCCGGCGCCCATAATACCCTCTACTGTCTTCGCGCCAAATTTATCTCTATAGGATGGATAAGCTACGCCCACAGTGGCGTAAAAGAGCTTTGGATTTAGGCCGATCGCCTTTGCCTGTGCTGTAATAAGGAAGGTGCCGGGAGGATAAGAAAAAGCAATGAAGGCGTCGACATTTTCCGCCTTGACCTCTTTCAGCAAGGGCGACAAGTCCTTGGCGCCCAGTGGATAGCTCTTATACAGGGCTACATCTATACCTGACACAGCGAGTTGGGGCAGCGTAGAGCTAGAATACTCTATGCCGTGGAGGCGAGTGTGATGGATCACTGCAACCGATTTGACTCCCAACTCTTTACAAAGATCCACAAGCGCCTGCCCCATCTCATCGGGCTGGTTCAACAATATGAACAGGTATGGTATTTTAGGTGCCAATTCCTTGAGCTTTATGGAAGAAGCTGTAATTCCTATTACCGGGGTCTTGTATTTGTTGATTACCGGGGCTATGGCAAAGTGTGTGGCCGTACCCCAGGGGGGAAGGATAAAGTGAACCTTGTCTTGCAAAATCAATTTCTCAGTCAGTTTCACCGCTGTTCCCAGATCGCTCTTATCGTCGTATCTGATTATCTTTACGGGTATCTTTTTGCCGTATTTTTTCACATATATACCGCCTTTAGCATTTACATCTTCAACCCACAGGTCATAGGCGCGTATCTGAGACATCATTGCTCCAGCGCTATACATACCTGAAAGAGCGATTGGGTTACCAAAAAGGATTTCATTAGGGGCTTCCCCCGATGCCGCCTGTAACTGTGTTGGCATAGTCCAACCGAACATTAGCAGCATCGATGCTAAAATTAAGACTATACAGAAATGACCTGATGGTTTTAGCAACCTTTTCATTCTCATTTTGGCCCTCCTTACTATAGGTTAAAGTGCATTCAATACTCCTTGATTAATACTGCCTCCACAATATCGAAGTAATTTCCACCTCCTTTCTTGTGAAACGGATTCGCCTCTCCAGAATCACATACCCGAGATTCAACCATACCCTTGTTACATTTAGTTGGAACTTAATGGCCATGATTATCAATCAGAGAGGAGATAAGAAAAATTCTTTGGACAATGCTCTCGTTATTAAATTCCTCGTTCGTAAAGCCCTATCCATTTTCGTGTTTGATAGTTTCCAAATAAAATATTTAGAAACTGAACAATCCAAGTTTCATCTAGTTTATTCCCGGGCGTTTACATCTCTTTAAATATGATTTGGAGTTTCCTATATGTCAACAATAAAATGCATTTTCCTTGTCAAAAAATTTTTCTGCCACCGGGCACATCAGTAATTAATTAAAGATTTTCGGGGCATATCTTGAATATGCGGGGATAATCATGATAAATCGCAAGGACCGCGTCACGACCAGGACGGTCCCAATAATTAGGGATGCAATGCCGCTCGTAAATTAAAGGAATCATAAATCTGGAAGGCCACACATAGCCAATGCCATAATAGCATCGAAAGAGGGAGCCTGTAAGGCCCATTTTGAGAGCAACAACCATATCTAATATGGTGTCCCGTAACAGGACCTTACTCCGATCCACTGCCGACATATTGCTCCCTTGACTCGAACTGCATCCCTTTTCTATAATTGGTCAGAAAAAGAAAGGAGATAGTTATGGCGGTCCTTTACGAAAAAAAGGGTAAAACAGCCCAGCCAGGGGCGGCGGGCTTGAGATTGACATTTAATTGCCAGGACATATCTTATGACTACCGGTCCCTCATGATTCTTGAGGGATATCAAAAACAGGTAAAGGAAAAACAATGGCGTTAGCAAATGAAAGCGAAGGCATGCATTATGAAGGCAACTGCATCCGACCACCCCGTGAGGCCTACAGTATCCTGTTGCAGGTGACCCTGGGATGTTCCCACAACAAATGCACCTTCTGCGGGACGTATAAGGAAAAACGGTTTAAGATAAAGGATAATGACATCATCCTGGGGGATATCCTGTTTGCCTCCAAGTATATGAAAAGGCAGGACCGGGTCTTCCTCATGGATGGGGACGCCCTGATAATTCCGCAGAAAAGGCTTATGTGGATATTTGACAGGATAAATGAGCACCTCCCCTGGGTAAAAAAGATAGGGGCTTATGCCAATGCCAAAAGCATAAGGATGAAATCCCTTGAGGACCTCATTGACCTCAGGAAAAAAGGGATGAACAGGCTCTGGCTGGGGGTGGAATCCGGAGATGATCAGACCCTGAAGGAGGTCAACAAGGGAACCAGCGCCAAAAACCTTATGGACATGGGAAAAAAGGTCAAGAAGGCCGGTATCAAGCTGACGACCACGGTACTGCTTGGCATTGCTGGCAGGGGGGAGAGGTCTCTGGAACACGCACGAGCTACGGGTAAGCTCCTCAGTGCGATTGATCCCGAAAACGTGGCCGCCCTGACGGTTATCATTACTCCAGGCACGCCTCTCTACGAAGCCTACAGAAGGGGAGAATTTCAACTTCCCGATGAGAGGGAGTTATTGATCGAACTAAGAGAGATGATCGCCCATACAAACCTTAACGGCGGGATCTTTTCCTCTGATCATGCCTCCAATTACCTGCCCATAAGGGCCAGGCTTCCGGAAGGCAGACAGGAGGTCTTGGATGTGATCGACGCGGCCCTTAGGGGGGAAATCGGCCTCAAGCCGGAGTGGATGAGGGCGTTTTAATGCCTCTAAGGAGACGTTAAGCCAGGTATCCCTTAAATAATTAAGCCACCCGGGTTAAACCAAGGCGGCTTATTTACGAAAAACGCCAGAATGCCCCGCCGTCCAAGCAGAGGAGGAACGGCCTTTTATCCTTCCTTCTTAAGGGATTCTTCAAATTCCTTAAAAAATTTATCTTTGACTTTCCAGCCGGGACCGAACTTTTCATCAAAATAGGGACCTGCCTTCTCCAAAGACTTAAGCCACCATAACCGCTTCCCACCACCAAGAACCACATCTTCGAGCAACTCTTCAAGCTCTGTCATCAATTCCTTTGGAAGGAAGGATACAGCCCCCAGCTTGATAGATTCATTGAGCGCCTCCGGCGTCATAGCATGAGCCGTAAGCATGACAGTTGGAAAATCCCTTGCAACAGAATTTTTCAGAAGCTCAAAACCATTGACGCCCATTATATCCAAAACCACCACATCATAGGTGTTATTTAAAATAAGTTGAAGAGCTGTATCAAAATCTTGTGCCTTGTGAACCTCGCACATATCTAAGATTTCCTCTAGGGTGGTCAAAACATCAGGTTCATCATCAACCACTAAAACGACCTTGCCTTTTAAAGGACTTTCTTTACTCATAGTTCTTTTACCTCCGAATTATTCATTACGAAAAGCACATCGCTTATAACAGACAATATCCAGTTCGGTCAAGAGGGAGTCATGAAGTTACCATAGGACAATCTGACCTGCTTTTTTCACCTCCCTTTTCTATTGCCTGACCTTCACTATAAGCCATGAAAATATGGTTGATAGCCTCCCGGGACTGCACGGAAATGGACCTTTTTCAGGAATCCTTTATCAACAGAGGCTATCTAACGATTTTAACACCTGCCTTTTCTCGATCCCAGGTAGTCTCTGTAATGCCCATCTCCCTTAAACGGTACTTCTCCACTCTGTTAGTGGGGGTTTTTGGAAGGTCAGCTACAAATTCCACATACCGCGGAACAGCGAAGTAGGCCATCCTATCGTTACAGAATTTGATCAGATCTTCAGGTGGCAGGACCTCGTTCGGTTTAAGGACAACATTGACCTTGACTTCGTCTTCACCGAGTTCTGAAGGAACAGCGAACACTGCGCACTCCAATATGCTCGGATGTGTATTGATTACCTTTTCCACCTCGAAGGAAGAGATGTTTTCTCCTCGACGCCGCATGGCATCTTTTTTCCGATCCACAAAGTAGAAGTATCCGTCCTCGTCTTTTTTGGCATAATCCCCGGAGTGGAACCAGAGATTGCTGAATATTTCGAGCGTCTTTTCCGGCATTTTGTAGTACTCTGTCATCATAATATAGGGCTCTTTGGGCCGCATAACGATTTCACCAATCTCTCCAACGGGCACTTCCTCGTCGTCGTCATTGACTAACATCACTTCATAATATTTGTCGAGAACCCTTCCACAGGAGCCTTTTCTTCTTGCATTGATATCATCGTGGACTACAATTCCGATTTCGGTCATACCAAAACCTTCTAGACAGACAAACCCGAACCGCTTTTCCAAATCCTCCATCACGTCTGGCGGACAGGCCGCCCCGAAGGCGATCCTGACGGGGTTGTCGTGATCATTCTCCCTCGGTTCCTGTTTGGAAAGAATGGTCATCACAGCCCCCAGATAATTGAACTGGGTGGCGTTATATTTCCGAATATCATCCCAAAATGCCGACGCGCTGAAGCGTTCGGAGAGCACGACCTGAGCATCGTTTTGAAGTGCTGTCAGGACTGTAAAGATCTGGGCATTGAAATGGAACAGGGGAAGAAAGGTATAAAGAATATCCTCAGATTTCAGATCACGCAATTCCGATACGAGCTTGGCCTGGTGCAGGAAAAAGTTATGGGGACAGACGCCCCCCTTTGAAGCCCCGGTCGTTCCCGAGGTATAAATGAATCCGGCCGGATCCTTTGGGCTTACATCGACTTCCGGAGGGTCAGGGGGGTACTCGAAGAATTTCTCCAGGGCGGATACCGGAAAGGGGAGGGACTTGGAAACCTCTTCGTTCATTTCGCCGTGGCAAAGGATTTGCTTTAGGCTGGGAAGATCATCCTTGATCAGCAGCAGTCTGTCCATCATATCTCCATCAATGACCAGGATTTTCGACTCTGAGTTATTAACGATATGTTTCAAGAGGTCCCCCTTGTAAGCGTTATTGACGGGCACCTCCACTGCTCCAAGTTTTGCCGAACCAAACCAGGTATAAAGAAAATCCGGGTGGTTTTTCATCATAATGGCAATCTTGTCATTCTTTGTAATACCCAGATCCCTGAACCCATTTGCGAATCGGTTAGACCTCTCCTCCAGTTGTTGATTGGTGATAGCTTCATCCCTGAAGTACAAAAAGACCCTGTCCTTATGAACACCTGCCTTTTCCTGTACCAAACCCCCAACCACATTTTTAGATATACTTCCCATGTTCTTTCTCCCTCGTTAGTATTTTTTATACGAGACCATCACCATTCGATCAAGGTTAGGATAGAATACTAGGCTGAAGGCCTTGTTTGCCGTTTATTCTTTGTACTGTGGCGTTATACGAAGCGACACCTAGACACCGCCATATAACCGCCGAAGTTTTTCCTTGACTTCGGCGTCAGGGTTCAAGAGCCTAAGCAAAAGCTGTTCATCCGAGAGGCCGGGGCCGATCTCCCTGCGCAAATCTTTCAAACTTATATCAGGGGGTTTCCAGTTTAGGAACTTCTTTGCCTTAAATGAACTCAAAATTTTGTCCTTTACATCCTGGTCCATGGGCCCATCTGGTTCACCATAGGCACCCGCCGCATATTTGATGACCTCGTCAGGAACAATTTCATATCTTTTTCCTGAAGTAATGTTGAAGACAGATTGACTGCCGACTATCTGAGAATAAGGCGTCGCCATAACAGGATATCCGAAATCTTTACGAACTCGAGCTACTTCCTCGAGGAGTTCATCCAGACGGTTTTCCATACCCAATTCGGTGAGCTGGTTCTTCAGGGTTCCCATCATCCCCCCCGGTAACTGGTGTTCATAAAGAAAAACATCGTATTCTGAAAGTTTTCCCGTCGGCAAATCATTTTCATGTGCAATTGAGCTGAAATGTTCAGATACGGCTTTCAATGCTTCCATATCAATATCCGATGAAAAACCTAGTCGTTCAGCATTTCGCAGTATGTGCTCGATAGATGGTAGGGAATTCCCGTTAGCGAGTGGTGAAACAGCGGTGTGTGAAGTATTAAACCCAAGCTTCATTGCCTCCAAATAGCACAAAGGGGCCAGGCCGCTGGTACAATGTGCATGGACCTCGATGGGCAGGCCTTTACTTCCCCGTTGTATTGCCGGCAAAAGTTCCCTTGTTCTCTCGGGAGTCAAGATGCCTGAAGCGTCTTCCACATGAATCGCATCGATACCGGGTACCTCGCCAAGCCTGCGAGCCTTCTCCTCGAAGTGTTCGTTGGTGTGCACGGGACTTACGGAATACAGTAAGGCGACCACAACCTCGACCCCTTCCGACTTGGCTATCCCTACAAGATGAGAGAGCCTCTCCATCAGGTTCTGATAATCACAGATCCAGAAACTCTTTATCCCGTTCGCAACTTGCACCTTTATCCAAAGCTCGATAGCGGCAAGCGGCTCCAAATCCCAGCCTTGCAGGTTCCAGGCCCAGAATGATCCGCGTAGAGGGGTTTTTTGTAACGTCTTGCTTATCAATCGCATTCTTTCGAAAGGGTCCTCATTAAACGCCCGCATCGTTACAATAATGCCCCGCGCGCCGACTGTTGAGATTGCCTTGTATCCTACTCTATCCATTACAGGCAGGATGGGCGCGAGCTGATCAGTGCTCATCCTAAATCCCCACAGACTCTGCTGAGCATCCCTCAATGTTTGATCAATAAACTGAAGCTTATCCATGAATTTACCTTCTAAATGTTGAGATGTGGTTCTTTTGCCGTTTGTTTCGCCTTCTCGTTTTTGTGTTGCCTTACGAAAACAATACTTCCGAAATCGGATCCTATAAATGTGCTCAGATAAGGCTAAGCGGATGTTCTGTGCATCAACTCAATCAAAATCCCCGCAGTGGAACTCGGATGTAGGAAGGATATTTCCGATGTATCTGTTATTTTCGCAGGTTTTCGATTCAAGACTTTAGCACCTTTGGACTCCAGAATATCAATTTCTTGCTCGATGTCATCGACACGAAGGGATACATGATGAAGTCCGTAGCCGTTTTTCTCAATAAACTTCTGGATGATTCCCTGCTTGCCAACAGGCTCAATGAGCTCAATCGTTACCTTTTCCTTTGATACGAGAGTCGATTTAAATCCCTGTTCCGGAAATTCCTGGGTCTCCGTAACCTCAAAACCGAATAGAGAGGAAAGCAGCCCTGCTGTTTCCTTTGTGTCCTTAACAACCACACCCACATGATCGAATTCCCTAACCATTAGTCTCCTACCTCCTGTCAAGCTCATTTCCGGTAATAGCAATACAACCAATTCCCCCCCAAACACCACCACCGAAATTATGAATCAAACCTAACCGCGGATTTTTCACCTGACGATCTCCGGCCTTTTCCTGCAGTTGCTTATAGACCTCATATTGCATCCTCAAGCCGCTGGCACCAAGAGGGTGACCAAAACATTTTAAGCCGCCATCTGTATTTACCGGTAATTCACCCTTAAGCGTGAATGTCCCCGCTTCTATATCGTCTTTTGCCTTTCCTTTCTTGCTCCAGCCCAGGTCTTCATAAAGGATCATTTCATGGATTGTGAAACAGTCATGCACCTCAGCCACACTCAATTCCTTAAAGGAATCCTTTATTCCGGCCTCATCATACGCCATTTGAGCAGCTCGGACATTCTCCTCAATATGGGTAAAGTCATAATCCTGAAGCGTGGGATTACGCCGGGGACCGACATTTGTGGCCAGGGCTTTTACATATATGGGATCGCCCCTGAAGTTCTTCGCCATATCAGCCCTTGTGACTATAGCTGCCGCAGCGCCATCGCTGACACCGCAACAATCGAGGATTCCCAAGGGCCAGGCAACTATCGGTGCTTTCAGGACTTGCTCGACCGTTATTTCCCTCTGGAAATGCGCCTTCGGGTTCAGGCTGCCGTTATGGTGATTCTTCACCGCAATTTCCGCCAGCAACCTTCTGCCCTCTTCAGGGTCTATCTTAAAATCATGAAAATACCTTTGAGCCATGAGAGAAAACATCGCCGGCGGTGAGAGGCCCAGGTCCGTGCCGGAAGTGCCCATTGTTGAACGGCCAACCACATTAGTAGGTTGGACCCCAATCCATCCCGTGTCCTTCAATTTCTCGACACCGACTGCCAGCACGATATCGTATACCCCCGATGCGACGGCGTAAACAGCGGCCCTTAGTGCCTCGGTTCCAGTTGCGCACATATTCTCTACCCTTGTAACAGGCTTGTATTGCCATGATAACGGGGATGAAAAGCTAATGGCGGTGTGCCCTGAGAAAACAGTTCCCAGCCAGGCCGCCTCTATGTCCTTGAGGTCCACTCCGGCATCCTCGCATGCCTCAAAGGTAGCATCGACGATGAGATCATCGACGCTCTTGTCCCAAAGCTCCCCGAAATTTGTACAACCCATCCCAATAATGGCAGCCTTATCTCTGATTTTGCCCATACTTCCTCCCTGATAATGTTACCGAATTAGATTACCGGCCTGCCTTTCCAGAAATAATTTTGGATATCAGCATCCTGACCCAATTTTCTGAAGCACATTTCTACTGGCATTCCTATCCTCATTTCATCGGGATTGCAGTCGCATATCTCGCACATAACCCTCCCTCCGCCCTCAAAATCTACCACGCCTACCAGCACCGGGCTTTGTTTGCTCCAGCTTAACTGATCGATGGCATACGTAAAGACTTCTCCCCTTTTATCGGAGAATTTATAGTCCTCAAAATGGTCCTTGGACTGGCATTTCGTACAGACTCTTTGAGGAGGATACTGAACCGTACCACACGACTCACATTTATTTCCGTAAAAGGCCAGGGTGCTTCTTCTCTCTCGCCATAAACATGTTATGGAAGGACTCTCCAGTTCCGGATGACGGGGCTCCTCGGTAGGAACCAGATCCCGCCAGCTCAGATATGTTCCATAATCGATATAAATCTTTTTTTCCAGAATCTCCTTCATTCTGCGCTTTTCCTGTACCGGCTTGATATTCTCCGTGACCCTAAGCATAAAGGCATCGGCCCCATCTCCGTAGTTGGCTACCAGAATAACGTCTCCGGGACTTGCTTCATCGAGCGCAAAGGCAAGCATCATCAACACAGCAGCCGTCCCTGTATTACCGATTGAATGGTACATGGGGTCTTGAACTTGGGTTTCAACATCAAACCCGAGACGTTTTGCCAAACTCGCATGGCTTCTCTTATCAGGCCCATTGTAGATGATCTTTGAGAAATCCTTTGGAGTGAGATTGTATTTTTTCATGATGCCTGAAATTACTTGCTGCATAGTTTTAGCGTAGCCTTCACTGGTAATGAAACGACTTTCCCACGATTGAGTGAAAGCACTTCCTTCACGTCTCCATATATCGATGAATTCGCTAAAGGCAGAGTAATTCCCTTCAACGCTGGCAATTACACCTGATTTTCCAATGGTAACTGCGGCCGCCCCATCGCCCAATATTTGCTCAAATTCACTCTTTCCAGCACCCATCCTGCAGTCCGAGGCCGCAATAATGACATTCTCCGCAGAACCACTCCTGACGGCATCTACAGCTGAATTCATGGCGATCGTTGCACCCCTCAAGGAATCGGTGAAATCAGCGGTACGAGTTTCTCTGGGCAAATCAGCCGCAGCGGCTATTATAGCAGCCGCCTGCTTTTCCTTGTATGGCGAAGTGGTGCTGGCAAAAAACAAGCCATCTCCTTTTTTTCCCCATCTCTTAATACAGCCAAGAGTTGCAGCCACCGCCATTGTTATACTATCTTCATCGTGCCTGGCGACTGCCTTTTCTCCTCCCACATTTCCTGCTCCCCATGCCCGGGAAATTTCATCCCTGCTTAGCCGATAAGCAGGAATATATACTTCACATGATGTGATACCTACCATAAATGCCCTCCTTACAAGATTAACCCTGAACCAACCAAATAAGCCTATGAACAAATCTTTTAAAACTTCGCAGGATGTTACAGTCCCTGAATATTGCTTGATCAATGACTTCAAGGCCGGAGAACGAATCCATGCCACATATGAATCTTTGAGTACGTGGCAAGTGTTTTGATTCCGTGCTCGCCTGATGATCTAAATTTGAAATCCTCAACTGAAAACAAATTGTTCCCGGACGTTTTTGCATCATTTCGAAAATAATTTAGAGTTTCCTATATGTCAACAAATAAATATACTTTCCTCGCCCACATTTTTACAAAACGCTCTACACATTTTTCTGATTTATTCAAATTTTTCAGGTAGATAAACTGATGAAATCAGAATCATCATTTTGATGATATAACCG
>Ga0307425_1001143_pt1 | contig 16177 bp, 14 predicted proteins | sample SalMarWE160330MG_FD_202152 | JGI IMG/M metagenome (GOLD analysis project Ga0307425, IMG submission 202152) | Salt marsh sediment microbial communities from the Plum Island Ecosystem LTER, Massachusetts, United States - WE1603-30 | ecosystem: Environmental > Aquatic > Marine > Intertidal zone >... | reverse complement strand
TTCTTTGCTCTACGCGGAAAATTGCTGTTTTGCTTCTGCTCCCTTTGGTGCCCATGGTTTTATGGGGTTCTGCTGTTTCTTTCCCTTCACCATGTTCATTTCCTCCCTCTATCCGGCAACTTTTTACTTTATTTTTTGTTCTAGTTGCTGTTTCAGTCCCTATTTTGTGACCCTGTGATATGAGATCCATATGATTTCTGATCACACCTAAATCACGTGTGATTATCACAGAATCACGTGTGAGGTCACAATCGCTTCCTTCTTTTTAATGGAGCCTTTTTGGCGTTATTTCCTGATTTTCTCCCCTTTTTCAGGCGCTTTCATAACATCACTGTCTCATCTGCTTCTCTTTCTGTGACGTAACCTTTCTGTTGATATAGTGCCTTCACTTCCGCTTTTAGGACAAATATTTAAGCTATTGTCGAGTTATAATTTGAAACGAGTAACACAATCACAGAATCAAACAGAATCACTAGAGGCTTTAAAATGGGCAGAAGAAGAAGAAAAGTAGTTCGTATACCTAAAAAGAAGTTACCTACGGTTTATCTCTGCCCCAAGTGTGGCAAGCAATCAATCAATGTTGAGATATTCCCGGGTGGCGAACATGCTAGAGTTCGGTGTGGTAGCTGCGGTTTAACCGAGGAATTGGATACCAGACCCGCTTTTAGGGAGATTGACGTATACTGCCAATTCACGGACATGTTTTATTCAAAGTTAGCGGCCTAGTGAGGAGGTTAGGTATATGGTTGGTTCAGTGGAGAAATATCTGTTAGAGAAGATTGAGAAAGAAGGAACCATTCACATGACTCTTATTGACCCAGAAAAGGTCACGCCATCTTCTGCCTCCCGCCTTGCCAAAGAGGCTGAAGCCTGCGGCACAGCAGCTATCATGGTGGGCGGCTCCACCTCTTTTTCAACCTCTCATCTGGATGATGTCGTAAAGGCTCTGAAAGAATCTGTGAAAATACCCATAATCCTTTTTCCCAACAACATCACTGGAATAAGCAGATATGCTGACGCTATCTGGTTCATGTCGCTTATCAATTCTTCTGACCCATACTTTCTTGTTGGCGTTCAGGTCTTAGGCGCCCCCCTCATCAAGAAATTCGGTTTAGAACCCATCCCCCTTGGCTACATAATCGTGGGCGAGGGCGGCGCAGTCAGTGTCGTGGGAAAAGCCGTTCCTATACCCTATAACAAACCTGAACTTGCCGCTGCACATGCATTAGCCGCTGAATACTTTGGTATGCGCTTCATTTACTTAGAGGCGGGTTCTGGTGTCGGAAAACCTGTGCCCTCTGAAATGGCACAAGCGGTGAAGCGCGTAACTGGGCTTCCCTTGATTGTAGGCGGCGGTATAAGAACTGGTGAACAGGTGAAAAAGATAGTGGAAGCTGGGGCTGACATTATCGTAACTGGTACGGTTCTGGAAGAAAACAAAGGAAGATACAAGATAAAAGAGCTAGTCGATAGCATGAAAGGTCACAAAAAGGCGCGCTAAACAAAATTTTTCATCTTTTCACACAGTCTGCTTTGTCGCTTTCATGTTAGAAAGACTCAATACCTCGCTTCATGAAATCTATGTAAGGAGAACGATTTTGACTATCCCGATGAGCGACGAATACAAGCAATATGCTTCTTCTTTGGAGAAGAACCTTGAGAGCATATATGCTGTTGCGAAAAAGGCTAGAGAAAAGGGGTTAGACCCTGCTCTTGTTCCTGAGTCTGAGGTTGCAACGGACTTGGCTGCCCTAGTAGAGGGGCTTGTTGGTCCTTCTGGCGTCGCTGAGAGCATACGGGATTTAGCTGAGAAAATGTCTCGAGAGGAGCTCACCTTCAGAATAACTGAACAGATAATAAACGGTAATTTTGGTGTCATGGGTGCTCGGGAAGCAGCTGAACAGGCAATGAGAACCGCTCTTGCAATATTAACTGAAGGCATAACTGCGGCTCCTATACAGGGCATCGCCAAGGTAGAAATCAAAACTAATCCTGATCGAACAAAATATCTGGCAATATATTATGCTGGTCCCATACGTTCAGCTGGTGGCACAGAGCAAGCCTTAACCATCATAGTTGGCGATCACATTCGGCGCCTACTCAAGCTGGACCGCTACAAGCCAACAGAAGATGAAGTTGCCCGTTTCATAGAAGAAGTGCGCCTGTTTGAACGCTCAATCGCCAGATTCCAGTATCACATCTCAGATGAAGAGCTACGAAGAGGCATCCAGAACATACCCGTTGAAGTAACAGGCACCGAATCAGACCCCGTTGAAGTTTCGTCCTACAGAAACCTTCCCCGAATCGAAACAAACAATGTCCGAGGCGGGGCTCTCCGGGTAGTAAACGACGGCATAGTGGGGCGGGCATCAAAAGTGTTGACCACTATCGAAAAACTCCATATTGACGGCTGGGAATGGCTTGGAAGCCTACAAGAGTTCTCGAAGAAAAAGAAAGCCGGATTCATGGAGGATGTCATAGCTGGGCGTCCAATCTTCTCGTTTCCGTCTAGAACAGGAGGTTTCAGGCTTCGCTACGGAAGAGCCCGGAACACAGGCCTCGCAGCAGTCGGCATCCACCCTGCCACAATGTTGGCTGTCCAAAATTTTCTTGCGGCTGGAACCCAGCTTCGTTTAGAGGGTCCTGGAAAAGGCGGGATTGTGGTTCCTGTGGATAGTATTGAGCCTCCTGTTGTGCGGCTGAAGAACGGGTCTGTTGTCCGTGTTACTCTCCAAAATTTTAAGCACATAGAGAAGCTGATTGACAAGATACTGTTTCTTGGGGACATCCTCATCGGCTTTGGCGACTTTCTGTATACGAATAAGCCTCTTCGTCCCTCCGGCTACAATGAAGAGTGGTGGAATGAAGAACTTGCTGATGCCGTTGACCAAAAGTTTGGCGCCAACCTGAAGGAAGCCGCCGAGGCAGTAGGTGTTTCTGTCTCAGTTCTTGAGGAATGGTTGGCTGATCCTTTCAAGAATAAGCCAAACGCTAAGGACGCCCTTGCCATCTCCTCAGTTTTGGGGGTTCCTCTTCATCCCTTCTTCACTTTTTTCTGGGAAAATATTACCTCTGAAGAGTTTGGAGCCCTAAGAAACTGGTTGCTGGCTTCTGAAACGAAAAAGGAGGATGCATTAGTTAAAGAGATTGTTGGCTTGAAACAATAAAAGGTGCCCTCGAAAAGCTCTGTATTCCCCATGAAGTCGTCGGAAACAATATCAAAATGGTTGATGATGAGGCGCGTATCCTCGCTTTTTGTCTCGGATTGAACGTTCCTGACAGTCAGGTAGACTCTTCGGGAAGCGTTTTCGAGGCTATACAGAAGTTCACAGGCATTAAAATTAGGGCAAAGGCTCCCAGTTTTGTGGGCGCCAGAATGGGCCGCCCAGAGAAGGCTAAACAGAGAGAAATGAAGCCGCTTGTTCACGCATTGTTTCCTGTTGGGCTTGCTGGCGGTTCCCGCCGTAACCTCTCTGAAGCTGCGAATAATGCTGCAATTGAGGTTGATCTTGCTGTGCGCCGCTGTCTAGGCTGTAACGAAGTGACTTTCATGGTTAAATGTCCTAAATGTGGCTCAGAGACTGTCTTGGAGCATGTTTGTCCTCAATGCGGAAGAAGTTTCAGGGCGGATACTTGTCCGGTCTGCAAGGTTTCAACGAGAAGTTATGCTAGACAGCAAGTCAACGTGAGGGCTTTGATGATTTCGGCTTGCAGAAAATTGGGTCTTCCCATGCTGAGTTTGGTGAAGGGCGTGAAGGGCATGACAAACGAGACGAAGACGCCGGAGATTTTAGAAAAGGGGATTCTGCGTGCTAAGCATGGTTTGTCTGTGTTCAAGGATGGAACAATACGTTTCGACGTCACAAATGCTCCGCTAACCCATTTTACTCCTAAGGAGGTCGGCGTCTCTGTTGAGCAGCTCAGAAAGAACGGTTACCTGCATGACTATGAAGGAACCCCTCTGACCGAACCTGAGCAGATTTGTGAACTCAAGGTTCAGGATGTAGTTATTCCCCGGAAATGCGCAGACTATTTTATTCGTGTTGCCAGCTTTCTTGACGAGCTGCTCGAGAAAGTATACGCGCTTCCTCCATACTATAACATCAAAAAAGCTGATGACCTTATTGGACGCCTCATCGTGGGTTTGGCGCCGCACACCTCAGTGGGCATAATCGGAAGAATCATCGGCTTCACTCCCCTCAGCGTCTGTTACGCTCATCCCCTGTGGCATTCAGCGAAACGCAGAGACTGCGACGGCGACGAAGATGCACTGATGCTGGCTTTGGATACCATACTGAATTTCTCTAAAGTCTTTCTGCCATCCCAGATTGGAGGAATAATGGATGCTCCTATTCTGATTATCCCTGTGGTGAATCCTGTGGAGGTGCAGCGGCAGGCTCATGAAGTGGATGTTGCAGGAAAGTATCCCAGACTTTTTTATGAAAAAACTTGGCAGAACGAGGAAGCCAGACAGCTGAGTGCAACAATAGACATTGTAGAGCACCGATTGAACACTCCGGCGCAGTTTGAAGGCTACAAGTACACTGTTCCCGTTTCAGACGTCAACATGGGCAACCCCGAGAGCATATACAAAAAATTGGGAAAAATGACAGACAAGCTGCACAGCCAACTCATTTTGGCGGAAAAGATCGAAGCCGTCGACGCTGACATAGTGGCTAAGAAGGTTTTGACCACACATTTTGTCCGCGACATAGCTGGCAACCTACGCGCCTTCACCACTCAAAAGTTTCGTTGCAAAGCCTGCAACAAAAAATTCAGAAGATTGCCGCTTCTCGGCAAGTGCCCAGCCTGCAAAGGCGAATTAACTCTTACGGTCTATCGTGGGGGAATCGAGAAATATTTGCCTGAGGCGCAGAAGCTCGTTAAAAAGTATGGTCTCTCAGAGTATTATGCGCAGAGGCTCTCGATGGTGGAAGACGAAATCATAACCTTGTTTGAAGGCAAGAAGCCTCGGCAAATATGTCTAACAGCTTTCTCGACCTAGACTGAACGTTAGAAAGCTTTTTTGTCTCAACAGCGAACATATGTTGAGGGCAAATGTTCAAGATAGCCCACCACCCCAACGCTTTCCTGACCCTAAAAAGGAACATTCAGCCAGGCCTGTCTGCTAGGACACAGATAATCACTGTTCTCGAAAAGAGGATATGTGATGCCAAAACAGTTTCCAGAGAAACAAGGCTCAGCTACAAATCTGTTCTCTATCATCTTCATCTTCTTGAGGCAGAAAACATTCTGAGCCACAAGGGCAGACGAACCTATGTTTGGCAGCTAACTGGTGTGGGGCAACAAAGACTGGTGGACACGAAAGAAGCTAAAAGGGGCAGTCGCAGGGCGATAGTCCGCACTTAGGGCACCTGTTGTCATATTTTGAGAGTGCTGCCTTCTCTAGGTCTATGTTGACAATGTTTGCCAGAGATGCCAACCATGCGAAAACGTCGGCGAACTCGTTTTCTATGGCTTTTGTGTCGTTTTCTTTTAGGGCTTCTCTCAGCTCCTCAACTTCATCCATGAGCCAATCTAATGTTCCCTCTGTTCCTCTTTCCGAGTCTCTGTGAAAGTATAGTCGCTTCATCATGTTTTGGAATTCCGTGATATGCATCTTGTCGTCTCCACAACCTAACTGCTATTTTCTGTCATATCCCCGGAATCTAATAAGCTCTTCCAGCCCCCTCTTCTGTATGCACAACTATGAAACAGCGACGCAGATACCGTAAGATGGTAGCCCATCATCTGATGTGCGGTTGCTTTATCGTCGCCTATACCCTTCTATGCATCCCTGCTTTATTTGACCAACCAGCTCTGCAATCTGCGGCAATGTCTCCTCAGGCTTTTTCAAGTTCTTTTCGTAAACCTTAGCGTAGCAGCTTCCGGCTATTGCGCCGTCAGCTCCTGCTGCAACCACATTTGAGGCTTGCTGCCTGTTTGAGATGCCGAAGCCTGCCATCAGAGGCATATCCGTGTGCCGCCTAACTCTTTTTACCAGTTTCAGGGTAGAGTCGGATAGGCTTTCTCGTGCTCCTGTGACGCCCTCAACGTTTATGACGTAAAGGAAGCCTGATGCGATGTCTGTGATCTTCTTCAGTCTGTTCTCAGTTGTTGTTGGGGCTATCTGGAATATGATCTGGATGCCATTATGTTTTCCTTCAGCCAGCAGAACATCCGCCTCTTCAATCGGAACGTTGGGAACAATTATGGCTTGGGCGCCCGCTTCTCTGATTCTGTTCAGGAAGTTTCCTACACCCGCAACATAGGGGATGTTATAGTAGGTCGTTACCACAATCGGATTTTCTACACCCCTGTCTCTCAGCTTCTTTATGGCTTGGATGCACTTGGCTGGGGTTATGCCATTCTTCAGCGCCCTCTCGCATACTGCCTGAAAGGTTGGTCCATCCGCGGTTGGGTCAGAGAAGGGGATTCCGAACTCGAGGATGTCTGCGCCGTTTTCAGCCAATGTTTCGATCAGCTTGAGGGAAAACTCTTCGTGGGGGTCTCCAAAGTAGACGTGAGGCATGTGAGCGCCCTCTCCTCTGTTTTTCAGTTCTTGGAATTTGTCTTCAAGATTCATGGAAATACCTCATAATAGCTTCTAGGTCCTTGTCGCCTCTTCCAGAATAGTTCAAAACAACAAGCTCATCCCTGTCAAACTCTTTTCTGTGCTTCACCATGTAGGCGATGGCGTGGGCGGTTTCAAGAGCCGGTATCAACCCCTCAGTTTTGCTCATGACTTTCACTGCCTCAAACACCTGCCTATCAAAGGCGTAACTGGCTTCCATCCTTCCGCTGTCAGCCAGAAACGAGATTTCTGGTCCTCTTCCAGGATAGTTAAGCCCCGCCGCTCTTGTCTTTGACGGCTTTATCTGCCCATTTTCATCCTGTAGCACTTGCATTAGGGCGCCATGCAGTATTCCGGGTTTGCCTATCTGGAAAGCCGCAGCGTTATTGTCGGATTCTAGGCTTTCGCCTCCACCCTCAACGAAGACCAGCCTGACGTCTTTGTCTTTGATGAAGGGTCTGAAGGCTCCTAATGCGTTGCTTCCTCCGCTGCCGCACGCAACTATCGTGTCTGGCAGTCTGCCCTCTTTTTCGAGTATCTGCTTTTTGATTTCTTTTCCGATTACGCTCTGGAATGTTGCAACAATCTCTGGGAACGGGTGGGGACCCACAGTTGATCCCATAAGATAGTGGGTGGTCTGTGAGCAGCCTGTCCACTTTCTTAGGGTGTCAGAGACAGCGTCCTTCAGAACGCCCATTCCGATGTTGACAGGAGTCACTTTGGCTCCCAGCAGTTTCATCCGTTTCACGTTGCTTGCCTGCCGCTTGATGTCCTTCACGCCCATGAAAACCTCTGTCTCCAGCTCGCAGACGTTGCCTGCCATGGCTGTTGCAAGCCCGTGCTGTCCTGCTGCGGTTTCTGTGATTAGGCGTGTTTTTCCCATTTCTTTTGTTAGAAGCGCCTGACCTAACGTGTTGTTGAGTTTATGTGAGCCTCCGCACACCAGGTCTTCTCTTTTGAGGTAAACCTTGCATCCGACGAGTTTGCTGAAGTTCTGTGCGTAGTAGAGGGGGGTTGGTCTTCCAGCATAGTCCCTCAGCAGCCCGTTAAGTTTTGTTTGGAATTCAGCTGTCTGGTAATGCTTTTCGAAGGCTGCTTCCAGCTCGATGAGAATCGGCATCAAAACCTCGTTCACGTATTGTCCGCCGTAATCTCCAAATTTTCCCTTCTTCTTCACTTTAACTCACCTGCTCAATTGTCTGGTAACTTGATCTCCTTTGCATTTTCAACAAACGCCCGAACCTTCTCATGATCCTTGATTGCGGGTCGAAGTTCAACGCCACTGGCAACATCTACCGCGTAGGGCTGAACCGTTTGGACTGCCTCTTTGACGTTTTCGGGCTTCAATCCCCCTGCAAGAATCACTGGAAGAGGCGCAACCGCTTCCCTGATTTGTCTGCTTAGGACCCAGTCATGGACCTTGCCTGTTCCGCCGTATTGCCCCTTACTGCAAGAATCCAAAAGCACAGCATCAAAAGCTTTCAACTCTTCTATGGCTGCTTGGTTTAGGGCGTCTTTTGTTACGTAGATGGTTTTAATCAGACGGGTACCCTTTATCATTTCGCGAACTTCTGACGCGTCAAAACTCTTTTTTCCGTGAATCTGTATGGCTGTCGGCTTTAACGTTTCACAGACTTCAGCAAGCCCCTCTATGCTCTGGGGTGCCGTAACCACCACACTGTCAACGAAGACTGGCACCTGCCTCAGCAACGTTTCCGCCCTTTCCGGCGTCAGATTTCTTGGCGATGCGGGAACGCCCACAAGGAAACCGACAGCGTCTGCTCCGGCAGACACAGCAACGGCCAGGTCCTCTTCTCTGGTTATTCCGCAAATCTTGACTCTGACGCTTCTCAAGGGGCAATAACAAACTCCTTAACCTTTTCTTCGATGTTGCCAGCCATCATGATTGCTGACCCAATTAAAAAAGCTTGAGCGCCACATCCGCGAAGAAAAATCAGGTCTGAAACCGCCATCACTCCGCTTTCGCTAACAACAACCTTACCATGACCGTCATTGTTCTTCAGGATTCTTTCCGTTATCCTAATGTCCACTTCAAGCGTTCTCAGGTCACGGTTGTTAATTCCAACCAAATCAGCATCAGTTTCTATAGCAGCTTGGAACTCGGCTTCGTTGTGGGTCTCTAACAAGACCTCAAGATTTCTTGCATGCGCCTCAGAAACCATCTCGTCGAGGCTAAGTTCACAGTATTGCCGTTCGAAGAGGGCTTCTATCAGAAGAACAGCGTTAGCGCCGATTCTTGATGCGGCTTCAAGCTGTATTGGGTCTATGATTATGTCTTTCATGAGGATTGGAAGCTCTACAGCTTCCCTGACTTTTGTTAGATAACCTAGAGAGCCGCTGAAATGTTTTGGTTCTGTCAGAACTGATATTCCTGTTGCTCCGCCGTTTTTCATGGCTGCGGCAACTTCCTGTGGGTCAAAGCTTTTTCTTATGGTGCCTCTGGAAGGCGAGGCAGCTTTAACTTCCGTGATTACGGCGTTCTTCTTGTTTTCAAGGATTGCTTTCTTGAGGCTAACAGGGGAGAATGTGCCTTGAGCTGAAACTTTGTAGTAACCTCTATTGAGGGTTTCTTTGGCGTCCTGTGCTAGTGTGTCGAGGAAGTCAGGCATGTTCTGTCTCCAACTGTTCAAGCTTTGATAGGTCTCCGCGGGAGAATTTGATGAGTTCCTTGAGTTTCCTGTAGGCGGCGCCGCTTTCAATCGTTTCGTGGGCTACTTCTATTCCGTAACCGAAATCGTCAGCTTTGCCTGCTACGATGATGGCTGCAGCCCCGTTAACCTGCACAATCTCCCTTCTTGGATCGTCCCTTTCGTAGTGTCCATTCAGGATTTTGAAGGTAACTTCTGCGCTTTCCTCTGGTGTGGTTCCTTTGATTTCCTCTATTTTTGCCTGTTTGACGCCGAAATCTTTTGGCGCCATCTCCCTTGTACTAACCTTTCCCTCTCTTAACCACGAAATAACCGTCTTTCCTATGGTGGATATCTCATCTAACCCATCTAAGCCGTGGACGACCATCGCTTCTTCAGAACCAAGACTCTTAAGAGAAATGGCTAAAGGCTCAGTCAACCGGGGGTCATAAACTCCCAGCAGCTGGGCATTGGCGTCCGCCGGATTAGTCAGGGGACCAAGAACATTGAATACGGTTCTGATACCCACCTCTCTTCTTGGACCGATAGCATGCTTCATGGCTGGATGAAATGCAGGAGCAAACATGAAGCCCACGCCAACCTCTTCGATAGCCTTCTCAACATTCTCAGGTGTCATGCCGAGGTTAAGCCCCAGCCTCTCCAGAACGTCGGCGCTGCCGCATTTGCTGGTGACTGACCTGTTTCCATGCTTAGCTACTGAGATATCTGCTCCGGCAGCAACAAACGCCGCGGTGGTGCTGATGTTGAAGGTTTTGATTTTGTCTCCTCCAGTTCCGCACGTGTCAACCAGCCGCCCCTTAACAGTGGGGTGAATTCGGCGACAACACTGCTTCATAACTGCGGTGAAGGCTGTTATCTCGTCGGATGTTTCGCCTTTTAGTCTGAGGGCGGTGAGGAATGCGCCTATTTGGGCGTTTGTTGCTTCGCCAGACATGATTTCTTTCATGCTTGCCGTAGACTCTTCGTGAGTTAAGTCGCCGCCGTTAACCAGTTTCCGTATGTTCTCTTTAATCACGGTCGTTCCGTCCTTCAAGAAAATTTTTGATTATCTTTTTTCCGTCCTCACACAGTATGGATTCAGGATGAAACTGCAGTCCTGTGATTGGGTATGTCTTGTGGCGGACTCCCATAACTTCGCCGTCGTCAGCGGATTCGGCGCTTATCTCGATGCATGGGGGAATGGAGCTTTTTTCTCCAACAAGAGAATGATAACGCGTTGCCGTGAACGGGTTTTTAACGCCTTCAAAAACGCCTTTCCCATCATGCCTTATTACGCTGGTTTTTCCGTGCATCAGCCGCCTTGCCCGAACAACTTTTCCGCCGAAAACAGAAACTATGCCTTGACTGCCAAGACAAACCCCCAACGTGGGAATCTTGCTGCTCATGTTTTGCAGAATTTCTGAGCAAACTCCGAAATAGTGTGGGTCTTCGGGTGTGCCTGGACCTGGAGAAATGACTATGCGCTCGGGTTTCAGTTGCATAGCCTGTTTAAGGTTTATTTGGTCGTTTCTGTAAACGGTGGGGTCTCCCCCAAGTTCTCCAATGTACTGGACAAGATTGTAGACGAAGGAGTCATAATTGTCTATAACCAAAACTTTCACTTTTTCTCACTTCCTGAAACTTCTAACGCCTTGATTAACGCCTGAGCCTTCTGCTCCGTTTCAAACCATTCTCTCTCAGGATCAGAGTCTGCCACTATGCCGGCTCCAACCTGAATGTGAGCTTTGTCTCCGTTGGCGATGAGCGTTCTGATGGTGATGGCGAAATCTGCGTTGCCGTTGTACGAGAAATAGCCTACAGCCCCCGCGTAGGGTCCCCTCCTTGTCGGCTCCAGCTCCTCGATTATCTCCATCGCCCTGACCTTGGGGGCTCCTGAGACTGTGCCGGCTGGAAAAACGGCTCTCAGCGCGTCGTAGCAATCACATTCGTCTCTGAGGTCGCCGACAACCCGCGAAACGATGTGCTGAACGTGGCTGTATTGGTGCACCTTCATGAATTCTGGGAGGTGAACGCTTCCAAACTTTGACACTTTTCCGATGTCGTTTCTGCCCAAATCCACCAGCATCACATGTTCAGCCCGTTCCTTAGGGTCTGCCAGCAGCTCCTCGGTTAGCCGCTTGTTTTCGACGGGGTCTTTTACGTGTGGTCTTGTGCCTGCTATCGGAAAAGTTTCAACCGCCCTGTTTTCGACTCTCACAAGCATCTCCGGGCTTGATCCAATTATCTGATGTTTGCCAGACTTGAGGAAGTACATGTATGGTGACGGGTTTATTTCTCTGAGGTTGCGGTAGAAGCCAACTAGGTCGCCTCTGATCTGAAAATCGTAGCGTTTGGAGAGAACAACCTGAAAGACGTCGCCTGCAGTCACGTATTCTTTAGCTTTCTCCACGGCATTCTCAAACCTGTCCTTAGATATGTTGACTTTCAGCTGCTTATGTGATAGTGCTCCGTGTTCGTTTGGCTCTTGTAGTAGTTCATCGATTTCTGGTAGCCGATTCCCGTTTAAGTGATAGTGGTCATAGACGATGCCGTCATCGAAGACGCCGACCTCAACGTCGGGGAAGTTCTGGTCGTCAACTGCGCTTTCGGGCAGTTTTTCCCAGCATCTAATCGCATCGTAGGAGATGTATCCTACGGCTCCGCCGATGAATCTTTGCTCCTTGAAGCCCGGCAGGTTCATGAGTGTTTCTTTGATTACAGCCAAAGGCTCTTTGACTGTTTTTCTCTCTTCTTCGCCGCTTCTTTTGTTGCGGATAACTGCTTCTCCGTTTTTGATTGTGATTGTTAAGGTTGGGTCGAATCCTATGAAGGAGTATTGTGACAGCTTCTTCGGTCCTTCAATTGACTCGAGAATGTACGTGTTTTCGTATTTGTTGTAGAGTTTCGAGAAGATTTCGAGAGGCGGCTTTTCGAAGGAGAGTTTTCTAATCTTCAGTTGGCGAGTGACTTTAGAGATCATTGGTGTTGTCGATCTCTGGATGCCAAACATTATCCCTCATGCCGCAACTCTCCTAAGGAACACTGATAGACCCTAACGTCTTATTTAAACCTTCTGAGTATAAAAATGTGCCTTACCCATTGTTAAAACAAACAGAAGACACCAAAATAACAAGCGATCCGCTTCTGAAACCGTAGGCGCAACTTTAATTAACACCTCAATTAAATTGTATGAACTGATTGCCATGAGTGTTCGAAGAAAAAAACGGAATGACGGCGCACGGATGCCCGCCCAAGGCGCTGGGCTTCTAAGATTCTTCGAAGAGGACACCAGAGGCGTCAAAGTAAAACCTGAAATAGCTGTCATCCTATCCGTAGCCCTTATAGTAGGCAGCATTTTAGCATCAGTCTTTTTCTAACCGCTTCCTACTTTTCGTGCAGAACTTCGATGCGCTGAACAGAATTTAAGTTAACAAAAACTTCGCTTCTGTCTTCTCTGCTCACGATCTGCGGCACAGGCTGAGCTATAGTAGACCGCAACGTCACAACCTCAGCGTCGGAAAGCCATATGCCCGGAGGTTCCCTAGTTACAGCTGCTAAGGTTCCTTCAAACCCGTAAGAAGGATCCAAAATTGCAACCATTTTTCGCCCAACATGCCGCTCAAGAATCTGGAATACTGAGGGCGGAGGGGGTCCGGCCTTTGACATAGCCCTTCAATCTAGGTAAAATTCGCCATAAAAGCTTTTACGCCCCAAAATTATGATTTTAAACATACTTTTTGGTGGGTGCCCCCCAATAATGGCGTCCAGTTTATCAATATTTATTCATAAAAGTGTCTATGGAATTTTCTTGATATAATCCTGATTATGTAAAAAAGGTTCTGTCTCACCTTTTTCTCGGCACATTTAAGTATCCTGAGGAGGCAGGAGTATAACATTAATATTTTTGAGCGTTTCCTAGAAGGATAAATGACGGAGAGGCGTCAGGTTGACCGACAATTCAACGGATAAATACATTGACAGGATTGTGAAGCGTTATTCCAAACTGTTTAGCCTTCCCTCCCGAAATAAACTCGTACTCTATCTTGGAGTCCTGTGTCTGCACGGCGGAATCCTGTCACTCTTGCCTCTGAATCTTTCTCTCGAAAACTTTGCTGTTGGTCTGGGCTTCGGCGCAAGTTTTCTTGTCCTGACTTTACTTTCAGACCTTATAATCAGCCGCGTCTGCATGAAAAATGACCTGATTTACAATTTGAGGCGCATCTCTGCCCTCTCCTTCTTCTCATCTCTTGTATGGTTTGCGATCGTTATTCTCGGCAGCTTAATCAGCGCCCTTATCGGAGCACCAGAGCTTTGGATCAGATTCTTCTTTCTGGGTTTCAGCGGATCCCTGATACTACGTCTGTTAGTTCTTTCCGTCACCTCCTTCAACGGAACTGCAGGAACCATCTTTTCCTCTCTTTTTCAACCCATCTTAGCTGCGCTTCCCATACTTTTTATGGGCTCTACTGTCGGGTTTGCCCTAGAAATGCCGCTTCTAGTGTTTGCTTTAACTTCTGTTTCTGTGGCTCTCTTGAGCGTGTTTGCTTTCAAATATGGGATGGATCGAGTGGGAAGGGGAATCCTTGGCATTCCCTCATCTGTGCTCTTCAAAGCCTTTTTAGCCAACTGGACAGAGGACCTTATTGCACCCTTGGAGCGTTTCTTTGAGGAGCTTGGTAACGAAGAAGATGTCAAAGTCTCTTTGTTAACTTTCAGAACCGACGGAAAGATAAAGGCGGTGATTGTTGTTCCAGCATTGCATCCTGGACCCTTCAAGAACCTTGGAAGCAGCCTTCTCCCATCCTTGATTCAGACGAGCTTGCAGAACAAGTTTGGTTGTGTTGTCTCTGTTCCTCATGGCTTAGTGGGTCACGAATTAGATGTTTCCACCCAGTCTGAAAATCAAAGAGTTATACAGAACATACTTGAATTCGTGGGCTCCTCCTCCACATACTCTAAAGCCACAGCCATGGAGCGCACCGAAAGCGATGACGCAAAGGCCAGCTGCCAAATCTTTGGAGACTGCGCTTTTCTCACCTTAACCACGGCGCCGAAAACCATTGAGGACCTTCCCCCGGAACTGGATTCCTCGATTAACAAAGAAGCTGAAAAACGGGGGCTTTCTGTTCTCGCCATTGATGCTCACAACAGTATGGGCGGTTCGTTTGACCGAGATTCTGCTGTTAAATCCTTCAGTAAAGCTTCTGTGGATTGTCTCGAAAAAGCGCTGAAAAGCAAAGACGCGTCCTTCAAGGTGGGGGCAGCAGTTGTGCCCCAAGATTTCACGGTTCAGGAGGGGATGGGTCCCGGAGGCATAACCGTGATTGTTGTGGAGGTAGGTGGCCAGAAGGTGGCCTATGTGACCATTGACGGAAACAATATGGTTTCTGGGTTGAGGGACAAAATCCTCTCTGCGCTGAAGGAGCTGGGAATAGACGACGGCGAGGTTCTCACCACTGACACCCACTCGGTATGCGGCATGATACGTTCTGCTCGAGGCTACAATCTGGTGGGCGAAGCAATCGATCACCAGAAACTCATCAGCTACATCAAAGAGGCAACTAACAAAGCTTTAGACAACATGGGGCCTGCGGAGGCATCGTGGCGCACCGAAACAATACGTGACGTCAAAGTCATTGGGGAGCAGCAGATAACAGAACTGACTATTCTGGCTGACAAAACAACGAATCGGGCTAAGAGCCTCGCCGTATCCATCTTTCCCGCGGCTGCCATATCCCTGATTCTGCTTCTGCTTTTTATCCTCTAGATTTCCTATCATAAAATTTCCGAAAGCCTTATTCTATATGTTGTACTTTTTCATGGTAGGTGTTATGTTTTGAGTTCAAAGGATGAATTAGTTGACTTTTTCAAGAACCAAATCAAAATTGAGCAAACCATCGTGGACTCGGTGAAAGAGGGATTAGTTGAAATCGAGAATCCAGCAGTCAAGGGAGTTCTGACAGGAATTTCCCTAGATTCCTTGAAGCATGCGGAAATGTATTCCTCTGCCATTACCTTGTTAACCAGTGTTCCTCAGGCGTTGACAGAAAAAAATCTTGACAAGCAGAGAGCACTTGTGAAGAAGCACATACAATTAGAGACGCTGGTCATCCAGAAACTCACCGAGATTATTCCGTCTGTCCAGAACGAGAAGGTTAAGCTTCTCCTTGATGCGATTTTAGCGGATGAGAAGAGACATCACACCCTCCTTCAGAAGGTCTTGGAGATTCTCGTTAAAGGCGAAACAATAACCGACAAAGAATGGTGGGATGTCATGTGGGAAAACGTGCCGTTCCACGGAGCCCCAGGCGGCTAAAAAAAACTAAAAACTGTTTTAACTGAAAGAGCAAGACGACACAGCCGTCGCCTTTCTCAATCAGCCCATTTTTTGATGTTAGTCTATCTTGCAGTCTTTCAGCAGTTTTTGCCAGCGGCGGTCAACTTCTTTCTGGATGTCTTCGATAACATGCTTGTTTTCGGGCTTGAACAGGTGCCTGAATCTTCCCTGAGTCTTAAGGTAAACCTCTACCGGCAGCTTCCTCTCCGGATACTTTGCTATGAGTTTGCTCGGCGTTGAAAGCTTGTATTCTCCGTATTCTGCCTCCCACAGTGGGAAAATGCATGTTTGGACTGCCAGACCAGCGATTTCAACGGTTTTTGCTGTTTCGCTTCTCCAGCCTCTTGGGCAGGGAGCAAAGGCGTGCAAGAATGCGGGTCCGTCTACTTCCATTCCTTTTCTGGCTTTTACGGCTAGGTCCTTCCAGTATGCTATGCTGGCTGTGGCAACGTATGGCATGTTATGGGCTACCATAATGTCTGCTATGGGCTTCTTGTACTCCGCTTTTCCTGGGATAACTTTTCCCGCAGGCGAAGTTGTTGTCCAGGCTCCATGTGGTGTGCCTCCGCTCCTCTGTATTCCCGTGTTCATGTAGGCTTCGTTGTCGTATAGCACATA
>Ga0307425_1001140_pt1 | contig 16227 bp, 16 predicted proteins | sample SalMarWE160330MG_FD_202152 | JGI IMG/M metagenome (GOLD analysis project Ga0307425, IMG submission 202152) | Salt marsh sediment microbial communities from the Plum Island Ecosystem LTER, Massachusetts, United States - WE1603-30 | ecosystem: Environmental > Aquatic > Marine > Intertidal zone >... | reverse complement strand
CAGGTACCATCTAAATAAATAACTATGGAAATCAGGCCGATCAAATCAGATTCTGATTACCGGACCGCTCTTAATCGTCTGGATGTCATCTTTGATGCAGATGTTGGAACACCTGAGAGTGACGAAGCAGATGTTCTTGGATTGCTTGTTGATGAATATGAAAAAAAACATTACCCTATAGATGCTCCGGACCCGATTGAAGCAATAAAAATCAGAATGGAGGAAATGCAGCTCAGGCAGGTAGATTTAATTAATGAAATCGGGGGTAAAAGCCGTGTCTCTGAGATTCTTAACAGAAAACGCAAGTTAACGGTTGATATGATACGAAAATTAACAGTCAGGTTGAATCTTTCTTCAGACATATTAATCAGGGATTATCAATTAACCAGGTAACGTCGACCGCGGACTCTACCAGCAGGCCCATCCGTATCATGCGGTTGAAAAAGGTCGCTTCCTTCATCAAAAAGAACCAGGATAACATTACAGAGATAACCCTGAATTTATGGGTTTTCGTGGATCAGCCGTCCTTCAGCAGGACCTCCCAGACCAGGAGGGATTTATCACCGAAGTCCTTGTAGCCCATCTGCAGAACCATTTCAATCTCCCTGGACGAAGAGTCCAGTTGCAGGGTATCGGACGCGGTAATCCCAAGGATCTGCATGGTATACCGGATGGTTCCCCGGTAGGTCTCCGTGGGTTCTTTGGCTAGGGATTTCACGATCTCAACCGAATCGACGATGAATTTGAGGGAATGGTACCGCGCAGGCTGAATTTGTGGCAGGACCGGAGCCGGGGGAGCCGTACCGCCGACGAAAAGCTGGCTGATGTTTTCACGGGCCAGTTCACGGAAGACCTGTTCGGCACCCTTATCGTAAACGATCGAAAGATAGTCGGTGTAATCCACCAGTTTCTCCATGGCTCTGGATTCAAAGGCCCTGAGATTTCTTGCCGACAGAACCTCCGATCGGAGATCGTTGCCTGCGGCATCCAGTTCCTCCAGCCTCTGCACCCTCCTGACTGCCGGGTATGGCTCTTCCTGGCAGGTCGGAGCGACCAGGAAAGGGACCTGGCAGGCAAGCAACAATCCGTATTTAAGGTAAGCCTTCATTGTCCCGGATTATCTCAGTTTTGCGGTGCTTCCGTTATCACCTGTTTGAACCATAGCTTCGAGATACGGTCTTCCCGGTAGGTCATCTCGATGATCTCCAGATCCCTGAGGCCTTTCGACGGAAGAGTGATCTTGTTGATGAATTCCCATTTATTATAGAGCTCCATGCCCAGTTTCTCATCCACGAAGACCTGGTAAATCATGGCATCGTCCAACAGTATAGCATCCAGATGCTCCCGCCTGGCCTTCCAGTCTTCAATGTTTGCATGAGATAAATAATTGATCATCAGAGCGTAATCATTGGTCTTCAAGGGGATCGTTTCATTTCTTTCCGTGCGGTTCAAGATGCGTGTAATGGTGTCGGTCCGGTAGTAAGGGGATTTCACTACGAAACTGACCCGGGGCCTGCCAGTATGGATGCTGAAACATCCGTTTGAATCACAGCTCATAAACTCAGGCGATTCATTTTCCTTTAATATCCAGACGCTTACAGGTGTGTCTGTAGGCGGTTGCCGGGTGAGCTGGTTTATGAAATAAAATTTAAATTCCCTGCGGCTTCCCAGTTTGATGATGGTAAAAATGACAGCGAATACAAGCAGCAGAAATAGTGGTGCCAGTACGAAAAGCCGGTTCGATGGATCGGCTTTTACGCCGGAAACCAAACTGTCCCGATGCTGTTATCTGAAATCGTTCCAGTCCACGTACCCCGCATACCTGCTCAGCAGGTTCAACACATCGATGCGGGGCAGCCTGTCATTGTCGGATTTCATATGCAGGTAAAACCATTTCTCAGAGATATGCTCGTTTACAACGGCCCTCAAATCTTCCTGAAAATTTATGATCTCCTGTCCTTTCCAGTCCCCTATTTTATCCGGCATCCCCGGATGGGATTTCTTCATGGCATCAACGATCTGTTGTTTGAGGACCCCGAATAAGCGTATGTCTTCAGTTGAAGGCAAGTTACTGGATCGGTTTAAGGAACGAATGGAAAACAGTTGTAAAACAATTCACAAATCCCTTACAAGGGTTTTGCAAAACGGTAACGCAGTGGCTGTATAAATTTGACCCTGAAGCATTGCCCATTACGAAATGACATCCATCGTGAATTGTTACGGGATGCAAATCATCACCCTGCATGATCAAATATAAGGATTATTAATATTAACTTGGAGTACAGGCTATAAGGAAGAATCATGAGATCGATAACCAGCCACCTGTTTTTGCTTGCCATACTGACCGGAGCATTTTCATGCCAGACCCGAAATGAAGAAGACAGGACACAGGATAGGGTTGACAAGATGATAGAGCTTAATTCCTATTACCATTTCAGGTACGGTACCATTCACGTTAACTTTTTAAGGGAAGATGGGATCGTGAGGTCCATCCCGTGCAGGCGGGGGAAAGTCCGCCTCTACGATGAGGGACAGCTGATGACGTTCGTTCTGTCATCCGACCACAACATTCGTAATGATCTGATCCCTTCAGGCAGCAGGATGACCCTTTACCGGAATGGCAATCCGGAATACATTGGGTTGCCGGAGAACACTAATATCCAGGGACATCTTGTTTCGGGCAACAGATGGATGCCTTTTCATCCGGCGCATTTTTACGAGAACGGTGGACTATGGAATTTCAGGGCGGCGGATGACCTGGATGTAAATGGAATTCCCTGCAGCAACCAGAAAGATATAGGACTTTATCCTGATGGACGGCTGCTGACCTGTCAGCTTTCAGAAACAATGAGGACAGACAGCGGATCATATGATGAAGGTGCACAGGTAATCATGGATGAAAAGGGGGCAATGCATCCTTATGCCGATGATTTATATACGGTCATCAACAGGCGCATTGCCGATGAATTCCTGCTTGGTTCCGTTACGGAAGCTTTCATGCTCAGACTGGACGGGAGGACCGATTCCGCCATGAATATGCTGTTCCAGCTTAAAGAATGGCATCCGGAAAGTCCCCTTCTGAACCATGAGATGGCCATAGTTAAATGGCAGGAATACCTGGGCGGAACCCGTGAAACCATTGGCAGCATCATGTGGTTTACAGGTGAAGCCATACGAAACGATCCCTCCAATCTTGCCTATGCCTTTTTCGATGCGGAATGTGGATTATTTGCAGCCTGCGAGTTAATGAAGCAGGATACGATGAAGGCGGCCTGGTGTGCCAGAAGGGCCATTGATGGTTATGAGAGGGTGCTGGTAATGAAACCGGATCATCTTGCGGCCCGGCTTTCCCTCGTGGAGGCCTACGTCAGTCTTCCCGGGACCATCGGGGGCAACAGGCAGAAAGCAGAAAGCCATGCACAGGAATTGAAAAAATTTGATACAGTATGGGCTGCCATGGCTGAGGCCATCCGGCTGGATCCTGAATACGGACAAGCAGTTCCCTGGTTTATGAGGTACATGGTATTTATGGCTGCACGGAAGGAACAACCGGAGGTGGACTGGGTTGCGGTAGCCGGGGACCTGTCCGCCACCTACCTTGGAACCGAACCGTCCGACCCCCTGAAAGCATTCACGATCGGGTGCCTGTCAAGAATAATCAGGATATCGGGCGACGAGGTTAAGGCAGATGAACTATGGCAAGAAGCCATGGCACTGGATCCGCATACTCCGGAATATCCGATGGATCCACCGGTGGAACTGTTCACCCCGCTCGCTCTGTAAAAATAGACGGGGGAATTATCCTGCCAGCGATCGGATGAATTCACCGGCGCTCATTACAGGAATCGTGCTTTTCCGGAATCCGGAATGGTCCCTTGTAATGATAAGATCCTGTCCGTTTTCTATAGCTGTATAGTATTGAATGGCATCTTCAAAATCCATAAAATCAGAGTTTAAGGCCAGATCGGCAATTTTATTGTCATAGGGTAATACCTGTACCAGGACTTTGAAGTCCCTTAGTATTTTGCCTGCTTCCAACTGTGATTTAAACCTGGAGAGTACGTAATGCGTGTTTGCCAGGGACATGGCCGATATTGAAAGAAGGACTATTTTCTTGTCCGCCAGGGAAAAAAGTCCGGCTGCCTCATCATAGAATGGAGTTCTCCGGGCAAGCAGATCCAAGACAATATTCGTATCAATAAGCAGCTGTTTCATGAATATTTTTGATCCAGGTAATCAGGATAATCCTTCCTGTAATCATAATCAGCCGGAATTTCAATAACACCGCTCAGACTTTTGACCAGGGGTGTTATCTCAATTCTGGAGTTATCCTCTTTAGTCACAGAATCAAGATAAGACTCAATCATTTTTGAAAGGCTCGTATTTCGTTTCTTTGCATAGCTTTTGGCCCTGGCAATCACCTCGCTGTTCAGCTTTAATGTCAGTTTGGAATTCATTCCATTATGTTATACGTACAAATATATACTATTTATACGTATCATTCAATGTTAGAATAGAAATATCTTGATAAGTGGTCGCAAAATGCGACCGCATACAGTATGACTAAAAACTGGATATCACAAATTGTGATATCCAATTCTTCATCTCTGGACTGGCTTTCGGTTTGAGGCCACAATTCGTGACCTCAAACCGGATAATCAAAAAAAACCTTATTCCTCTTCTTTCACCTCTTCCCTTTTCCCGTCAATGAAGACGAAGTTGTCGCCGCTGATCTCGAATGAGTAGCGTTTCTGGCCTTCCTTGTCTTCCCAGGTGGAGGACTGGATCTTTCCCTCGACGTAGAGCGGGATGCCTTTTCGGACATAGGCTTCCACGATATCGGCCGCCTTGTTCCAGAAGACCACCGTGTGCCATTCGGTTTTCTGGACCTGGTTCCCCTCCTTGTCGAGGTAGACTTCGTTGGTAGCCAGCGGGAAGCGGGCCACTTTCATGGTGTCGTTGATCTGGTTCACCCTGGGATCGTCACCGACGTTTCCCATAAGGGTAACCTTGTTGATTCCTCTTTTCATTATAAATTGATTTAGGATTAATAAAACAGAAAATCATTACCTCTTAATGAAGAAAAGGGTAAAATATCATTCTCCTGACAACAGGTTCGGTTATTCTGGCTTGGAAAAGCCAGGGATGTCAAAATGGGCAGGAGGGAATCATTCAGGTGCCATTCGATTTCCCGATCGTTTCCCCGATGATGAGGTTGTAGATCTCCGCCTCGGTATGGCCCATGGTACGGATCATTTTGGGGACAATGCTTTCACGGCTCATGCCGGGCACGCCGTTCAGTTCAAGGAAGTAAAACTCTCCGCGGCTATGGATAAAGTCAATCCGTACCAGTCCCCTGCATTCCATCAGGTCATAGATTTTCGAGGAGATTGCCTTGCATTTCCGGGCCTGCTTGTCGGGTATCTCCGCCGGGGTCACCTCTTCTGCCATCCCGACGGTGTACTTGGCTTCGTAGTCGAAGAATTCATTCCTGGATATGATTTCCGTTAACGGGAAGATGTATTCCATGGAAGAGGTCTTGAGCAGGCCGCAGGTCAATTCCCGTCCCGGGAGGTATTTTTCAACCAGCACTTCATCATCCTCTTTAAAGGCTTTATTTATGGCATTCTCCAGGTCTCCAGCCTTATTTATCCTGGAGACGCCAAAGCTTGATCCGCCTGCGTTGGGTTTTATGAAGCACGGGAGTCCCACTTTCTCAAGCACGACTTCCGGGTTATATGGATCGATCCGGTTTCCGCTTACTATTTCCCATTGAGGTTGAGAGTCAGAAGCAGTGTGCCTGGAAGCGGCTTCCTTCCGGATCAACACTGCATCGGCCGTCAGTATGCCTGCTTTGCGAACCAGCTCCTTGCTGGCGAATTTATTGAAGGATAGCTCGAGGGAGCGTGCTCCGGAGGTGGAGTAGGGGATGCCGAGTTTGTCGAGGTAGGCCTGCAGCTGTCCATCTTCTCCGGGGGGGCCGTGAAGGGCGATGAATGCGTAATCGAAGCGGATCGTATCGCCATCACGCTTAAAACTGAAATCATCCCTGTTCAATGGAAGATGTTCCGACCCTTTCGCTCCCGGACCTTCTTCTCCCAACCTGATATGCCAGTCATTCTCGCGGATGTATACGATGTAGGGTTCATACCTGGAGGGATCCAGGTTCAGCCTGACCTGTTCCGCGCTTTTCAGCGAGATGACCAGTTCGGAGGAATCCCCGCCCGTAACTATGGCAACATTTTTTTTCATGGCATCAAGCGGATCAGGAATTAAGTTCTCCCTTGATCATGGCAATGCGTTTTTGCATGGTCTCATACAAAGATAATTTCTTTTTCATCCGGTTTCACCCGATCGACCCCCGAGGTAGCGGCGCCATTTTTCAATAACCTGCTTCATGTCTTCCGGGAGTTCCGATTCAAACAGCATTTCCTTTCCGCTCACCGGGTGCCTGAAGCCAAGTGAACGGGCATGGAGGGCCTGGCGTGGCAGGATGGCAAAACAGTTCTGCACGAACTGCCTGTATTTTGTAAAGGTCGTCCCTTTCAGGATCTGGTCCCCCCCGTAGGTGGCATCGTTGAACAGGGGGTGGCGGATGTACTGGAAATGTACCCTGATCTGGTGGGTGCGGCCTGTTTCGAGGCGGCATTCCACGAGGTTAATGTATCCGAGGCGTTCGATGACCCGGTAATGGGTCAGGGCCGGTTTCCCCTGCGATCCGTCCGGGTAAACCCGCATCCGGGTACGGTCCCGCATGTCCCTACCGATGTGCCCTTCGATGCTGCCCTCATCCTCCTTAAGGTCCCCCCACACGAGTGCCAGGTACCTGCGGTTCGTGGTGCGTTCAAAGAACTGTTTGGCCAGCCGGTTGAGGGCCAGTTCGGTCTTGGCGACCACCAGGAGTCCCGAGGTGTCTTTGTCGAGGCGGTGGACCATCCCGGGGCGCATATCGCCGGATTGGAACAGGGGAAGGTCGCGGAAATGGTAATACAGCGCATTGACCAGGGTGCCGCCATAATTCCCCACTCCCGGGTGCACCACCATGCCGGCGGCCTTGTTTATCACCAGTAAATCATCATCCTCGAAGACGATATCCAGGGGGATATTTTCCGGAACGATCACCGTTTCCCTGGGGGGATGGGGTAGAACGATGCTGATGATTTCGCCCGGCTTGATCCGGTAATTCGATTTGACAGGGTTGTCATTGACCAGGATGTTGCCGGCCTGGGCGGCGGACTGTACCCGGGTCCTCGAGGTCTGCCAGAGGTGGTTGACCAGGTATTTGTCGATGCGCATGGGTTGCTGCCCCCTGTCCACCACGAAGCGGTGATGCTCAAAAAGTTCCGATGAATCGGTGAAATCCTGGTCCGAATGGTCCGTGTGGTTATTATTCATCAGATGAGCTAATTCGCGACTACGTATTGTTCCGGGGGATCAATCACCGGTTCCTGTCAGCGTACGATCATTAATTTGCTGCCTGCCCTGTAAATCCCCTTCTGGTTTACCCTGACCAGGTAGAGTCCCACCGGCAGATCCCCGACGTAATGCCTGGTTTCCCCGGGACGGCTCTCGTAGACCAGCTTGCCCTGCAGGTTATACAGGCCGATGGTCCATTCCCCCGGAGCGGTACCATCAACGCCTGCAATCGATTTTGTGCCGGGATTCCAGGATGATGCATTTCCGGCACCCGTAGGGAATTCCGTGTAAAAATATTCGCTGGCGGGATTGGGGTAAACCTGCATCCTCATCTCCGGGATCTCCGGGGCGGATACCGGCCAGCTCAGTTCTTTGCCCATGAGGGGGCGCAGCATGAGGCTTCCGTTGAAACCCGTATTGATCCATTCCTGTCCCAGGTTATAAAAAATCTTGTCCCGGTTGTTGTTCCAGACATCCCATCCCACATTAAGCATCCTTTCGGTGGTTTTGATCCATCCCACGTAAAAGAGCTCGGATACCACGATGGTGGTATCGAACTTGTAGGTGAAAAACTGGTTTAATTCCGAGGTGTATTCGGGTTTGATGCCTGACATTTTGTAGATCAACTCTCCCGGGGCATTAAGATCTTTGTCGTGGTCCCAGACTGCCAGGTAGAAGTAATCCTGCGTATAATCCCCCAGCGTTCGGTTGAAATACATCTGCACCCCCCTGAGGGTGTCGGTTTTATAGGTTTTAAACCGGTATGCAACGGCGGCATTGGCCGTGCCTTCACCCCTGAGCCCGTATCCGTTTTCGGCGCTCCCGTCGTCGTAGGCGTAATAATTGTAGAAGCGCTGGTAGCGGACCACGGTGTCGTTCCATTTGTAATCGAGGTCCTCGGTGACCAGGTAGGACCGGATCTCGAAGACCGTGGAGTCGGCTTCATAAAAGATAAAAGGGTAATTGTACGGGAACTGGAAGGTTTTCAACACCCCGGGTGCGACATTGGTGGCCCCGCCGTTCACAGAATCGGATTCACGGTATTTCAGGTCGGTGATTTTCAGGATCCGCGTTACGTTCCTGACGGTGGTGTCGTTGTTCCGGTAGCTGATATCGACCGTTGATTTGAGCTCGGTGATGTAAGCTTTCGGGAAATGCCTCCACGGAATGGTCTGGTAGGTTTTCAGCAGGGAACCCAGCGACGAGATCATCGATACGTCATTCAGGGCGGTGACGTTGGATGACCTGGCTGTATCCAGGTAAACGTAATCTACGTTCCAGATGTCCACGTTGTTGTTCTTGTCGTCGTAACCGACCACCCTGGGAAGGCTGGCATAGTTCAGAAACCGGAACCGGAAGCCTTTTTTCAGGAAGCGTTCGGCGGTAACGGGAATGAAGACCTGCCGGAAGGTGTCCTTTTCCGATCCTTCGACTGACCAGACGGTTTCCCATCTATTGCTGTCCGGTGCATAGAAATCGACCGTGAGCGAATCCCAGGGCTCCGGTGCATCCCCGAGTCCTTTTGGCTCGTAGAAAAAACTCAGCCAGATATCATTCCTGCCCGGGTAGTCCAGGTTGATGGGGACGGAGGTCAGGAAATCGGATTCGAAGGGCAGCTGGGTGGAACCGTTCAGTTCCCCTTTCGAGTTAATGGCATCGAGGGTGGCCACGCCGATGGTAACGGGATTGCTGGTATAGGTATTGTTGACGTAGGCGTAGTCATCCGTCCAGAAAGTGGGATTGGGAAGCCAGTCCCGGCGGGAAAAATCGTCAAAGAAAGGCAGGTCCAGCGTGTCCGGTAAGACATCGACCCCGGTGCTTTTCCTGGCCTTCGGGGATTGTATGCCGGGCCGGCCGGCCGGTACCAGGACTTCCTGGGCATGGACCGGCAGGAAAGAGACCAGGTACAAAACAAGGCAGGCAATTCCGGTTTTAATGTTCTCCATGAAATCTAAATTCAATATCCTCCCGGAAGAGGAGCATTCGGTTATCGTTCATCTTCGCCGGGAGGCGGCAATTCGATTTCTTCCGGAAGGGGAAGCTTGGTTGAATCGACCGTTAACCAGATGTCAACCGATGACCCCAGGTTGATCAGTATCTCTTCTTCCTCGCTGTAAACGGGTCTCTGCTTCCATACAAATGCCAGCGCTGAATCGTCGGCATTCTCAATTGACCTGTCGTAAATGATCGCCCCGAGGTTCAGGTATCGCTCCGTGATCCTCTGCCTGGCCTCATCAAGGAAAAGGCCGACCAGGTCGGGCGCCGCTGTCTTTTCATTGCTTAGACCCCTTCCCAGCACCAGGTCCACTTTTGAACCCCTGGGGATCGAATCGCCTTCTTCTATAACGTTCCCCCGGTATTTTTGTTGCAGTACGTTGTTTACAGCGATATCAGGCACGTAGGTGAGTTTCCCGATTTTCAGTCCCGCTGTCTGCAGGATGGCGCTCGCCTGTCTCAGGCTTACCCCCGATACGTTGGGCATCGGGATGATCTCGGGATTGAATGCATTGATGGTTAGAAAGATGGTACGGTCTTCCTTGACCTTGAACTCGGGCCGGGGATTCTGGTCGATGACCGATCCGCGGGTGGCATTCATGTCGAAGACCGAATCGACGATGTGCATGCGGAGTTTTCTTTCTGCGAGGACCGAATCCGCTTCCTCGATGCTCAGTCCGGTAAGGTCCGGAACGCTCAAAGCCTGCCCGTGCCGGGTATAGATGCGCAGGAACAGCAGGATTGCGGTCAGTAAAATGAGGGTTACGCCTGCTGCTATGGCAAGGTGTTTAAGAAAGACCCTGCTGAATAAAAAACGTAAGAAGTTCATATTCCAACTGGTATTATGAGGTTTCTACCAGGCCTGTTTCGCTGATCACCGAAGCTTCCTGGTAGGTATCGTAATCGGTGTTGATCTCCCACAGGTCATGAGAGGTCCCATCGAGTATGTTCTCGGCAGCCAGGAGTCCCATGAAAATACTGTGATCCTGGTTATTGTATTTGTAGGAGCCGTAGCGTCCGATGGCATGCAGGTTCCCGATGCCGTCGAGGTATTGCTGGACCGGCTCGAGGACCTCCTTGTACCGGCTGAAATACACCGGGTAACTGCGCGGGATCCGGATCACCTTTCCTTCGAGGATGTCGTCCTTGTTCGCCAGTCCCGTTGCGGCCAGTTCTTCCTTTGCGAGCTCAACGTACCAGTCATCGTCCTGCTTCCATTCGGGGTCCTCGAAATTTGACCAGTATTCCAGGCACAGGATGCTTTCCTCCCTGTCCCCGTAAAGTTCGGGTATCCAGTTCCTGAAATTCGTCATCCTGCCCATCCGCAGGTCGGAGGAATGGATGTACAGCCACTGGTCGGGGAACAGGTCCTTCCCGGCCACCTTGAGGTACACCAGGATGGTGTTGCGGAACCTGAGGGCCAGCGCCCTTTCCCTGATTTCATCGGGGACTTCCGGCAGGCGGGTGACAAGCAGGGAGATGGGCATGGTTGAAACGATGTGATCGTATTCAATGATTTCGCCTGATGCCAGTTCAAGTGCATATGCCCTGCCTTCGTGATTCAGGACCTTCTCTACAGCCGTTTCGAGCAGCATGCTGCCCCCGTTCCGGCGGATGGTATCCGCCATTTTTTCATAGAGCGAACCAGTCCCTCCGGTGGGATAGGCAAACTGGTCGACCAGGGTTTTATGCCGGGTTTTCTTTTTCTTCATCAGGGAGTTCTTGACCGCTTCGTAGAGGGACAGGCGCTTGATACGCTGGGCAGCAAAATCTGAATCCAGCTCGGTGCATTTGAGTCCCCACAGCTTCTCGCTGTAAGTCTTGAAGAAGATCTGGTAAAGCCGTTTCCCGAATCTCCGGGTAACCCATGATTCGAAGGTCCCGGTATCCCTGGCAGGCAGTATTTTCTCCCTGAAATAACTGAGCATGCAGCGTGCCGCCTCGAAAAATCCCAGGCTTTTCAGGGCGTTCCCCGCTTTCAGGGGGTAGTCAAAGAACCTGCTCTTGTAATAGATGCGGGTCTGGCGGTTCACCATTTTATAATCCCGTCCTGCAACCTCAAGCCATAGTTCGTTAACCTTCCTGTCATGGCTGAAGAACCGGTGCGGGCCCATGTCAACCAGCTGGCCCCACATGCGCATCGATTTTGCCATGCCTCCCACCTGATTGCCGGCTTCATAGACGTCAAGGCGGCTGATCCTGCCGTCCGGGATTGCGCCTGAAAGTTTATACGCGGCGGTCATGCCGGCCGGCCCGGCTCCGATTACAGCAATATTCATTGAGGTATGCGATGTTCTGAAAAAGGTTTAAAAATAATAAAAACCCCTTACTTAAAGTCAGTTGGCGGCATTTTAAAGCCTGTTGGCGGCATTTTCATATTGCTGTGCTTCTTGCAGGCGGCCCTGTTGCCTGTAGATGGCTGCAAGTGCCAGGTAGGATGGCCGGTAACTGCTGTTGGTCCGGATGGCCTGCTGAAAATAGCTAATGGCCATGGCTACTTCAGGCGGCTGCATGTGCATGCATACGAGTCCCAGGTTATGATAGGCGGAAACGAACCGGTAGTTCACCCGGGTGATGTGCAGGAAGGTGGACCTGGCCTGGTCAAGGTTACCTGTTTCCAGGTAAGCCACACCCTTCAGGTTAAGCGCCTTGTCGTAATCCGGATAGATCCTCAGGCATTCGTCCATGACCCGGTGCACCTTATCGAACTGCCCGGTCTGGAGGTAAGCCTCTGCCAGGCGAAGTTTGACAATCTCATTCGTGGTGTCTTTCCGGTTGACTTCCTCCAGCATCGGGATCCCGTTGGTGAAATCACGGTTGAGCACCCTCTGTATGGCTTCCATATCCTCCTTGCTTTTCCTTTCCACGATCGCGCATACGGGCACGCCGTCCACATCGATGGTCTTAATGGTCCCGGCCGGGGGCCAGAGTTTGTGAGTCAGCTGGAAGGGATCGATGTAATTGCAGAAATAAACGGCATAGTCCCAGTCATACTCCCCCCGGTCGTAGTAACGGGTATAGAGCGGATAGGTGGTCTTGTCCAGGTGCCTGAGGTAGTAGGTGACCGATCCGTTGGTGGCCACCCGGATCTTTTCGTCACCCGGGGGAACCGCATCCCTGAGCCGGTTTTCGATCAGCCACTCAACCCCCGGCCTCAGGCTGTGCATGTAATAATCCGTTTCAAATCTGCCGTAGGCTTTTTTCACACCCATCAATTCGTTGAAATAGATGTACTCAAGGGGATGGTTCCTGACTATGTGTACCAGGGGATGGACAATTCCCCCGAGCAGCAGCACGCCGATTGCATATTTCAGTGCCGCCGGTTTCAGGATCCGGATCAGGCGGTCCCACGCAAACCCGGAGAGTACGGCCATGGCTGGAAATACGAAAAGCAGGTGTCTCCATCCCCCGTAAACATTGGATTCCTTGTAGATCACATAGGCAATGGGAAAAAGGACGACGAAGAAAAGGAAGAACATGAATATGGACCTGACCTGTTTCCGGTAGAAGGGGTAGAGCAGGGCGCTGAGGAAGAACCCGGAAAGCAGGACCACCGGAACGGTATAGAGGATATTCATCGAGATGTAGTACCACGGCAGCTTGTTCGACCAGTAAATGGTACCGTTGAAGAGCACCTTGATCGCCACGGAAATGTTGGCCATCATGCGAAGGGCCTCGAAGGGATTCTTGAAGGGTTTCTGGAAGCCGTAGGGCCAGGGGATCAGGCTGATGAGGTATCCCGTGACCGAGATCAGTCCCAGGTAGATCAACCCCTTCCAGACCATACGGAACCAGTCGGCGGAGAATAATTTAAATTCAAAGCGGGTGAAGAGCACATAGAGTCCCGCGAACATGAACACGTAAGGAATGAGCAGGAGTCCCCCGATCCGTATGCTGATCGTGAAGGCGAGCCCCATCATGATCCAGAAGGCGTTGCGTTTTGAGAAGCGGGGTAGTCTTTCAAGGAAGCGGAAGGTCTGGTAAAGGGTGAAGACATAGCCGAGGGCGAAGGGGACGTCCATCGGGTTGTTCATGGCATGGCCCAGGAAGCGGGGTGCGAAAAACATCCCCAGCATAGTGATCAGTCCAGCGCGGTACCCCCCGAGCCGGGCAGCCAGGAGTCCCGCGAAAAGAATGCACAGGAATCCCGTAATGGCGATGATGAAGTGCCTTGCCTCGTATTCGTTTTCGATTTTCAGGGTCCGGTTGACAAGGTAGGTGAGCAGGTCGAGGGACTGTCCGTAGAAGTTCAGCTTCAGCCTCGGGTCGTCGAGTGCGGATTTGTCCTCGCCCCCGGTTGCAAAATAATTATAGACCTTTTCGGCGTGCAGGTAATGCTTTTCGTCATCGCCGCTCTGTCCCGCTCCAAGACTCAGGATCGGCAGGATGATGGCAATCAGGAACGCCGTTATGACGAAGAGGGAGCGAAAATATGAAGGCAGGTCCAGGAAGGGATATTTTTTATGCGGGGAAGTCCGGATCTCGCCCAGGGGAATGCGGAAATACCAGTCCCCGAAATTCCGGAGTCCCCGGTTCAGCCTTCCTGCGAATCCGCCGTCAATCCTTGAAGGGGGCCCGAAGGGGTTAACCTGGGAAATAGGGCGGGGAACCAGCTCGATGTCCATTTTCGCCAGCCGGTAAAACATTGCCGCCTGGTAATCGCGGCCGGCCAGGGGGAGGTCGCCGAAGAGGTATTCGGCCAGGGGCCTTTTCATCAACAGTACGGGGGAATGGTCCCGGCCCGGTTTCATCTCCTGCTCCCGGAAAACCGGCACCAGAATGTTCTTCACTTCGAGCTCTTCCGCCTGTATGTTGAAGAATTCGTCGAAATTGAAGCTCCGTTCGATGGTTCCCGGTTCGAAGAGCAGGATATTTTCCCGGCTGCTGTTTTCTATCCCCGCCCGTATGGCATCTTCAACTGTACCCTGTCCCGGAACAGGAAGGATCCTGAAAATCCCCTTCTCGAGCAGGCCTTCCAGGCCGGGCATCCCGGAGATCTGCCTGCGTGCCGCTGCCTCGTCCCTTACCGGCAGGACCACCTCATAGTCCTTGTTGAACGGTTTCCTGATCTTCTGGAGGGAATCCATGCAGAGGGATAAACGCTCCGCATCATCTGCAAGGGGCATGATGATGGACAGCGGAATGCCTGTTTCCGAGCTTTCACGGATCTTCTCCCGGTGACCGGTTCTCTGTTTACGCATGGGCGGCGTGGTAATGGGTGTCCTAAAAATACAAACTATCCGTGGAAATGGGCCGGTCCGGGTCGATATTTTACACGGTTGCCGGAAATAAAAAAGGCTGTCCGCCGGACAGCCTTACATATCGTTATGTGCACAGGTTCATGCCTTGTGCCTTGATTCATCTGAAACGGACAGCTTGCTTCTTCCCTTTGCCCTGCGGCTGCTGAGGACCCTGCGCCCGTTGGCAGTTGCCATGCGGCTTCTGAATCCGTGCTTGTTCTTTCTTTTCCGGTTCGATGGCTGGAATGTCCTCTTCATTGCCTTCCTGTTTAAAAATGAGATTGCAAAAGTAATGTTTTTTTAATTATCTCAAAACCTTTACCGGAAAAATGTACGGGGTTCAGAACAGGCTTTTCCTGGATTCAGAACAGGCTGTCCCGGGGTTCAGAACAGGCTGTCCCGGGGGATCCACACCAGTTTCTTGGTCTCAAAGAACGGTTCGGAGAATACCTCTGAAAGCGGGTACACACGGGCGCCCCGGAATGGGGCCAGCTCCTTCCCGAGGTCACCTCCCTTCAGGTACCAGATGCCCGTTCCTTTGCCATTCCCGGTTTTCTCCGGCAGGTTATCCCGCACCCACCCGGCAAAGCGATCCATGGTCGTCACGGCCCTGGAAACCACATAATGCATTTTTTCCCGGTAATCTTCGGCCCTCACCTGCAGGCAGCGGACGTTCTGGAGTCCCAGGTACCCCGCGATATCCTCCACGGCCCGGATTTTCTTGCCGGTAGAATCGATCAGGGTGAACCGGGTTTCGGGGAACATAATGGCCAGCGGGAGTCCCGGCAATCCCCCGCCGGTACCCACGTCCAGGACGGTGTCAGCGGGACCGAACCTGCAGTGGACGGCAATTCCAAGGGAATGCAGGATATGCCTTTCAGGCAGGTGCTCAATGTCTTTACGGGAAACCAGGTTGATCCGGCTGTTCCAGAACCGGAGGCGTTCGTTCAGGCCGCGGTAGCGGTCCATTTGAATGGGACTCAGTCCCGGGAAGTATTTGAGCAGGATCTCCATCCTGGATCTTTACACTGGCAGTCCCTACATATGGGAACCGCTGCTTTTAAGGATGTTGTACAGCAGTTCCCTGGCCCTGAACAGCTGTGCTTTCACCGTACCGATGGGCAGTTCCAGCTCATCGGAGATCTCTTCGTAGGAATACTCCTTGAAGTACCTCAGTTCCACCAGCGTCCGGTACCTGGGTTTGAGTTTGCTGACCACCTCCCGCAGGAGCTTGATCTTCTGGCTGTTGATCAGGTGGGCCTCCGGATCGAGGGAATCCGACTGTACGGTGACGGTGGCCGTCTCGTTCTCATCGTTTGAATGGTCCAGTGAAATGGTCGCGGCACGCTTCTTCCGGATAAAGTCGATGCAGTTGTTGGTGGCGATCTTGAAGAGCCAGGTGCTGAAGGCAAAATTGGGCGTGTACTGGGTGATGTTCTTGAAAGCCTTACCGAAAGCCTCGATCGTAAGGTCCTCCGCATCGATGGGATTATTGACCATTTTCAGCAGCATGAAATAGATGGCATCCCGGTATCTCCCAAGCAGTTCTGCGTAGGCCTTCTGGTCCCCCTCCCGG
>Ga0307425_1001139_pt1 | contig 16234 bp, 11 predicted proteins | sample SalMarWE160330MG_FD_202152 | JGI IMG/M metagenome (GOLD analysis project Ga0307425, IMG submission 202152) | Salt marsh sediment microbial communities from the Plum Island Ecosystem LTER, Massachusetts, United States - WE1603-30 | ecosystem: Environmental > Aquatic > Marine > Intertidal zone >... | reverse complement strand
CCTGCTGGGCGGAGACGGTTATAATACCGGCAAAAGGTTCGGTAAGAGTGCTGCTTATTCCGATTTCCACCGGCGTCCACTCCATCGGGCGATAGTAACCGCCCCAGCCGCAGAAAAAATCGACGTTGAACGGATCTTCATCTACTTCTTCGGCAGCCGCGATGACCAGGACCGGAAACGTTAATAAAACAAGCCAAACGCGTAACATTTGTAACCCTCGCTGAATGCTAAGTTTATATGCTAAATTCGAACCTTGTGATTATATATAATCCACTCCAGACACACAAGGACTAAAGCCAGACCTACGAGAAACGGCCATAGCGAAAGATTGGCCCGACTAAGGTCACTCTCCTCGGCCTGTACCGGCTGGCCCGAAAGGATAATCGTACGCTGCGGTTCAATATTGCTTTCCTTCGGATCGAGCAGGTTGACGGCAAAGAACCTGGCCGGCTGCTCACCGATGCTAAGGCGATACGTGCCGGCCCTGCCGGTCCCCGGGAAGCGTAGAGAGCCGGAAGTGCTGGACCTGATTTCTGTGCCGGAAAAGTCAGGCCCGTCGATTTGAGCTGTCATTTGACCGTCGAGACCTTCGACAACAATCGGCTCGCCGACCTTTAAGTTCATCTGCTGACCGCCTGCGAGCTGCATGCCCAGAAAGCCGGCGGCGTTATAGCAGAAAAGAACGAAACCAGGTTCGAACGGCCAGTTGCTTTGGAGCACGTCGAATCCGGCCAGCAGGAACTCGCTGCCGTTTCGACGCACAAGGGCAAGGGCCGGCGTCTCATTGAACTCGGCCAGAACATCCGCGTCACGAGGCAATATCATCCTGTGACATTTTGCGACAAAAAGGTTCGTTAGATCGACATATTTCAGAACCGGGTGCTTTGTTCTCCAGTCCACAATGACCTGGTTTTCAAGCTCTTCAGGGGCCGATACATCGATACCATCAGGCGGTCGACCGAAAACGAGATAGCGGCACTTAGGCAGCGCCGCGGGCACGTGATTATCAAGCACAATCATATCATAGCGTTGTTCGACACTCAGATCATTTTGGTCCGTTGCATCGAATTGTGCCGGGCTTTGAAGTTCGAGATTAGCCAGCGGGCAAGCCTGCAACGCCGATTCGAGCACCTTGTTTCCACTGGTTACGAGCAGGACCGACAGTTTCTTCGGGGGCGACAGAATGGCCCATGCGGCGTCATCACAGCTAAGGCTGTCCGGTTGGGGCCCCGATTCGTCGGAACCCTGCAACTTCCTTACTTCAAGTACTCCGCCCTCGGCATACGACAGTGAAAAATCAACCGCTAACTTGCCGGGCCGGACGGCTTCCGACGACTCCTCAAGTATTCGAGGGGGTATTGTCACCGACCTGACAGTACGCACATTGTCATTGATACTAAGCTGCACATCACAGGTTATCGGCGTAGTACCGTAATTGGCCAGGGTGGCGAAAACATTTACCTCTTCGGGATTTTCGTAGGACCTTCGCGCCTGCATGGCTATTACGGCAACGTTCTGCTGCGATTGGCCCGTACAGTGAAAGGTCAACTCATCGGAACCGACCACTAATTGGTCCAGGTCGCGGATTTGCCCGTCGCTGAACAGTACAAGCTGGGCCGGTTCTTCGGCGCTCATGTAGTCGGCTTCGACGCCGGGCGACTGCGCGAAAGCCTGGGCCACTACAATCGCCTCGGCCAGTGACGAGACGCCGTCACTTGGTGTGACCGCTTCAATGGCCCGGTTCAACTGCTTCTTGTCGGATGTAAAATTACACATGACCTTGGCGCGGTTGTCGAAGGCAATGACCATTGTCTGGTCGGACTCGTCCTTTAATGAATAGAAAGCTTTGCTTCGCAGCGACTCGACGAATATTTTGGCCTGCTCTTTGGCGGCTTCCAGGCGGCTCGGCTTGACATCCGTCGAGTTCATGCTGGCGGATCGATCGATCAATAACACGTATCTGCGCGCCGGCCCGGCAATTAGCGAAAGGATGGGCCCGGCCAGCGCAAGAAGTATAGCCAGCAGCACAAGTAATTGCAGCAACAGCAGGATGTTGCGCCTGAGCCTTTGAAACGGAGCGTTGACCTGCAGATCCTGGACCGCCCGTTTCCAGAGCAGCGTGCTCGAAACAATCTGCTCTCGCCGTTTGAGCTTGAGAAAATACAGCAGCAGCAGTAGCGGCACGGAAACCGCAGCGGCATAAAGAGCTGTCAAAGGTGTCAGCCATTCCATAAATTCAAGCTCCATAAACAGAACACAACTCAGTGTAGGGTGTGCAAATGTTTTTTTTGCACACGCGGTTCTGTGCGCCTGTTACAGCGTGTGCAGCTAAAAGACAAGCTGCACACCCTACGCTTCTACGCTTTTTCATTAACGCAGCAGCCGAATCCGGCGTAAATAATTCAGCACGAGCGATTCGACGGAATCGGCCGAATTGGCCAGTACATAAACTGCGCCGCGGCTCGTGCAGAAGTCCTTCAATTCGTTACAGTATGCAGTCAGGTTGCGCTTATAGTATTTCGAAAGCGCGGAGCTGACGGTAATCTCAGCGGCGTCGGCATCTTCGATATCGATCAGCTTCAGCTCGCCGCTCAGGTCGGGTGAAAGCTCCTGCGGGCAGAGCACCTGTATCGCGTACAAGTCGTATTGCCTGCCTATCAGCCGGCGCAGGCCCGAATCGTAACCTTCCTTAAACAGAAAATCGCTCAACACAACCATCACACCCGAGCCGATGCGCCCGGCGGCTAACTGACGGCACGCATCGTCAAAATTCGAGGGCCCGTCGCAGTCGGTGGTCAAAAGGCATTCGGCCATGTTGTTCAGGTAGTTACGGCCCCGCATATTGGCAAGCTGGACTGTTACGCCGTCGGCGATAAAACTGATGGTGACCCGGTTGTTATTGACAAGGCTGACATATCCAAGAGCGGCGGTGAGCTTCTTGATAAACAGCTCCTTCGAAGGCTCGCCAAAACTCATCGAAGCGCTCGCATCGGCAACGATGTGGACGGTCAGGTCCTGCTCTTCGAGAAAAAGCTTCAGGAACAATTGCTCCAGCCGGCCGTATACGTTCCAGTCCACAAACCGCAGATCGTCGCCGGCGACGTATGGGCGATGGTCGGCGAATTCGACGCTCTGGCCGCGGCGCTTGGAACGACGCTCGCCCTGGAGCTTGCCCTGCAGGATCTTTCGGCTCATTACGTCGAGCGTATCCAGCCGGCTCATAAAAACCGGATCGAGTAAATCCGTCAGTTTTTTTCGTTTAAGGGACATCAAGTTTCTGCTCCAGATTTTTCGGGGTGCTTGCCAGGACCTTATCGAGAACCTCATCCGTTCTAATCCCTTCTGCCTGGCCTTCGAAATTCAGCAGAATTCGGTGCCGCAGAGCGGGCATCACTGAAGCCTCGATATCGTCGAAACTTACGTGATAACGCTCGTCGAGCATCGCGCGGACCTTGCCCCCCAGAACGAGGGCCTGAACGCCGCGGGGCGAGGAGCCGAAGCGAACGAAACGGTTTGTGACATCAGGTGCGTATTCACCCTGCGGATGCGTGGCCAATACCAGGCGGATGGCGTAGTCCTGAACGTGTTCGGCGATAACAACGTGCCGCACCAGATCCTGGGCCTGTATAATCTGCTCGGTCCCTGTGACACGTTGGGCCCTGGGATCCTTGCCCGTTGTCGTTCGGTCGATAATCGTACGAAGCTCATCGCGATTGGTGTAAGGCACCAGCAATTTGAAGAAGAACCGGTCCAACTGCGCTTCGGGCAGAGGATACGTACCTTCCTGCTCGATGGGATTCTGAGTTGCGAGGACCATAAACGGCTCGGGAAGTTTGCGGATTTGCCCGCCGCTGGTGACCGAATGTTCCTGCATTGCTTCGAGCATGGCCGACTGGGTCTTGGGAGTGGCGCGGTTGATTTCATCGGCCAGAATAATCTGTCCGAAGATGGGGCCCGCCTGGTACTGAAACTGACGCTTTCCGGTCGCGGCGTCTTCCATCACGATATTAGTGCCGATGATGTCCGCCGGCATTAAATCGGGCGTGAACTGAATACGCCGGAACTCCATCGAAAAAACGTCGCTGAGTGTGCGTACCAGCAGGGTCTTGCCCAGTCCGGGCACTCCTTCCAGCAGAACGTGCCCGCGGCAGAACAGGCAGATAAGCACGTCTTCGACGATTGTCTCATAGCCGACGATTACCTTGCCTATCTCACGGCGTAATGAGTCGAACATCTTACGAAAGTCCCGGCACTGCTGCTGAAACTCTTTTTCCTTTTTTGACATTTCAATTATCTCCCAAGGATCTATTCATTATTTATCTCGTTATCATCCTGCCTGTGTTCGGCAGCTTTATGTTTTGCCCTGAGCAGCCTCTGGATATGCGAGCTGTCCTCGGTTGCCTGAGCTTTTTCCGGCACGGATTTCTCGGGTTTCTTTTCCGTCTTTGTCTCGGCGCGCTTGACAGTCTCTGTAGCGGGCATCTCGCCCCGATAATCTTCGCCGGCCTGATAGCGCCGTGCAGCGCTTTGGTCCGCTTTGCGGGCCGAAAGCTGGTCGCGAAGTGTCTGCCTTCTGGCGCGAAGACGGTCGAGAGTCTGGTCGGTTTTCCTTTCAAACTTTTTAAGGCGGACAAAAGAAACGGCCCGCCTTGCGATAGCACGGACGTCCAGGATAACTCTGCGCGCCGCCACGTCCAGCAAAAACAGCGCAAGCCAGATAAGCATAAGCGGTCTTAGCAGCGGCAGCTCGGTTTCGGGAAATTTCAGCCCGGCGTAATCGAAAAGTTCGGCCTGATTGGGGTCGGAGCTCAGGATTCGGCCGCCGCTAATGTCACTTACCTCCGCGAGCAGCGGCGCGTTGTCGGTAAGGTCTCGAAACTCTGGCGCAAAAGGAATCGTCACGGTTGTTTGGGTGAAGTGCGTCGTCGTGTCGTCTGCGAGCTTCTTGTAGCGTAAATTCACGATGTAACTGCCGGAAGCGGCGGCCTGGAACTGGCTGTGATACTGGCCCGGCCCGACTTGTGTCAGCTCGAGCGGACCGGTCGATACGTCCGGCGCAATGATTTGGCCCTCGATATTCGCGAACTGGATGAATTTGCCATCGGCGTCAATCGCCTCGACATTGACTGTCACCTGGCGGCCCTGCACGTCGGCGAAGACTTCGCAATCGGCCGACTGGGACGGTTTGGCCGCCCAGCGAACGGCCTGCTCCCAGAATTTCTCAAAACCGCTCCACTGCAGCCAGTTCGATGCCCATCTGCTGTCTACCGAGCTGGTGAACGCGGCGCATCGGCCGAGCCCGGACTGGCAGGTCGCCAGGATAGGGTCTGACTGGCCGCTGGTTAGAACGACCTGATTGAGACCGCCTTTAGGCCCGGTCACTACGTAGCCGTCGAGGTTCGGCATGACATTAGACAAGCCCTTTACAATCTCGCTTAGAGAATACGTAATCTGAGGAGTGAATGTCTCCTCGATAATCAAAGCGCGCCGGACGACTTGTGCTTCCTTGATAAATATCTGAGGAAGCTGTTGGGGATCCTTGGCATCATAAAAACGGCCGCCCGTCGATTGGGCCACTCTTACCAGGCTTTGTACGTCCATGGGCGAATGCGGGAAGATAGCTACTCCGGTGCATGTAATTCCGGCCTCTCTGCATTGAGCGAGCAATTCCTGGGTTGGCGCCTGAGGGTCCCCGTCGCTAATTACGATGACGTGCTTTTGAGCGGCGTCGCAATCCTTTAGCTTGTCGTAGGCTGCCTGCAGATGGGTGTGGAGGCTGGGCATATCACCCATTTGCATTTGTTCGATAGCGGCGATGACGGCCTCCTTGTCACCCGCCGGGGCAAGGGGAAAAACCCAGTCGCTCGGGCCCTGCCAGTTATAAGCCAATATGCCGATCAAATCCAGCCGGCTCAGGGTCCGCACCGCGGCGAGGGCGACCCTTGTGCCCCAGTAGTTGCCCTGCGGCATCTCGCAGGCGTGCATAATCAGCACCAGCGCGCCTTTGGGCAATTGCTTTTTCTGGGGCGGGTCCAGATCGACGGGAAGAATTTCCGCTACCGGCGAACCGATCCATCCACCGGCCCCAAAAGATTGAGGCCCCCCAACCATAATCAGGCCCCCGCCCAGGTCGGTGACATAACGGCAGAGCATTTCCTGCTGTTGATAAGTGAAGTTTCCGCAGCCGGCATTGGCAAGTACGACGGCATCCGTACCCATCAGCATGGACAGATTGTCCGGGAATTCGGCCGTAGTCGTATACCGCACGTCCATGTCGGTATTCTGCAATGCCCGCTCCAAAGTCTGGCCGGTCGAACCATCGGCATCGACCACAAGAATATTGCCGGGGCCGGCGACATAAGTGATCGTACTGGCGCGGTTGTTTTGGACGATTTTATCCTTCCACGGCTCATCGGGCATGAATACGGCCTCGAACTCGTGTATGCCGTTTGTGCCGACGGGCATCGATATTGTCTCGACATTTGTTCCCGGCTCCAAATCCACCGCTACGGCAATCTCCGGCGAATCGGGTACAAGGTCGACCGGCTCGCCGTTAAGATTCAAAAGCAGCTTTCCGCGGACATTTGTTGTACTGTTGAGGATAAATCTCAGCAAAACCGTCTGGCCGCTTCTTGCTTTGGTGGGTGCGGCCAGGCGTTTGAAAATAACCTCGTTATCGTACGAGTATTGTAGCGGCAGCACGTCGATTGGAATTTTGTTTGCAGCAGCAATTCGAGCGGCTTCTTTCAGGTCGCCGCCGGTTTCGTTGCCTTCGCTGACAAGCAGGATTCGAACTGCCGTGTCCGGTGGAGCAATGGCCATCGCCATTTGGACGCCGTCAGCCAATTTGCTCTGCTGGCCGGTGAGTGTGGTGTTCCTCTGTCGAATCGCAATATCACCACCCGGCAACTTGGAAATGCTGGCTGCCTCTGCGACATCGACGACGGCCAACTGATCGCCGGCGGCTTTGTCTGCCAGGGCACGCGAAAGGTAATCCAAAGCAGCTTTTTGAAGATTAGCTGGAATCGACTGACTTCGATCAACCACGGCAATTAATGTCATACGCCGGCTGGTCCTGGTAAGCATTGGCCGGGCCAGTAAAGCAATAAGAATTATGACGACCAGGCAGCGCAGAACGATAGCCAGCACCCGGCGGACCGGACCCAGGGCGGCAAGATTTCGCAGCCCGAGCCAGACTATCGGCACCAGCAGAATGCACCCCACAAGCCACCATGGCCGGCTGAAATAGAAACCATACGTATATGTCATAGCTGCCACACCTGAATTCGATTATTGCCGGCGTCGACAATGAAGGCCCGGCGCCGGGCATCGACTGCTACGCCCCAGGGATATGCCAGTTGTCCCGGCTGCCGGCCCGCACGTCCGCAAACGGCAAGACTCTTTCGATCTTCCAGGTCGAACAATTGTAATCGATTATTTCCGTACTCGCAAACGACAAGTGTCCCATCGGGCAGCAGTGCCAGATCATAAGGATAACGAAGCTGCCCCGGAGCCCGGCCGGCTGAGCCGATGTATCCAAGCAGCTTGCCGTCAAGCTTGTAAATTGCAATCCGATGATTGCAGGCATCGGCCACATAAAGGCACTTTCTCGCCGGATCCACGCATAGAGCCGAGGGCCGGGCAAACTGTCCTTCCCCGCTGCCGGGAGTGCCGAAACAATACAAAAAATCGCCCTGCCCACTGAAAACGCTTATCCGGTCGTTGCCGCCGTACTCGCTGACGAAGATTCTTCCGTCCGGCGAAAACGCCACGTCGGTCGGATATATAAAGCAACCATTTTCCTGCCCGAATTTGCCGAACTCGTCGATAAGCTTTCCTTCGGGGGAAAAGACCACGACACGATGGTAATGTGTGTCGGCGACGTAGAGATTGCCGTTCGCCGCGACGCTCAGCCCGGTCGGTTTGCCCGTTTCGATGAGAGGCATTTTTATGACATCGAGAAATTTACCGTCAGGGCTCAGTCTTTGGATTCTACCGGTCTTATCGACAACTAAAAGCGAACCATCACCGGCGATATCGATGGCCCTCGGATAAATGAATTCGCCCTGCCCACGTCCCGTTTGCCCGAAAACAACCAATACCTTCGGTGTGTCACTCGTAGGTGATACATCATCACAACCCGTTAGTGCAGGTACGCAGACGGCGATAATTGTCAAAACCACCAGTTGGCGGACCCGGATTACTCGCAGCAGTGAAACGACAACCACAGCAAGAACGAGAAACAGGCAAATCAAAACGAGGCACGAAGCAATTACCTGCTGGTCCCGTGCGTAGTGCATCTGGTTGAGCAGACGCTGGGCGAAGTTCGGCAAACCCGCCGGCAGAAGTACCATCGTAGCTGATAGTTCCGTGATGCCGAGCATTACAATAAGAATAAATGTCCCTACTAAGATAGGCCACGTATGTGGCAAGTGCACATACCACCACGTCTTGAACCGTGAGGCGCCGTCGAGTGACGCCATTTCCGAAAGTTGCTTTTCGTGAGCATATCGAGTCAAGAGCAGCAAGATTAGTGCGACGCCCGCGAATCGTCCTGCCTGTCCGGCCGAGACAAGATACCAGCCCTGCCGTATTGCCGGCGTGACATTGCAGATGGCCAGCATTTTGAGCAGGGAAACCGCGACCAGAGAAGCCGGGACGAACATGACGAGAAATATCGTCGTTCGTAAGATTAATGATAACAGACGGCAAAGAATTCCTCTGCCGGGTCTGTCCAGCGACAAAACTCCAAAGGCAATCAAATACGCCATACCGGCTGCAATCGCCGAGATGGCCAGCGACCAGCCTAATTCATCCGGATGCAGCCTGAGGAATTGCCGCATTGCCTGGGTATCGGTCATATTACTGACGAGCAGCGCCAGCGGTACGATCAAAGAAATTCCAGTCAGGCCGAGCAGTACGATCCATCGCCATCTGTGTGATTCGAATTCGGCCGTTCCGAGAGAAGCAGCGCCAGGGGTCCAGGAACGAGAGCTTTTTCCCAGTGCAATTGAAAGCAACAAAGCCGCAACTACGACGGGCCACGCCGCTCTGATAAGATAGCCCTCCGAACCGGTCAGTTCATACAGGACGGCTAATTCCGTTCCGATAGTACTGATACCTGCGAGATGAAAGGTCGCAAACTCGGACAGTGACAGAACAAAACACACGCTGAAGGCCAGCAGTAAAGGACGCCAAAGCAGCGGCAGCGTAATCTTCCTGAATATCCCGAAACCATCCGCATCGAGAGATGCGCAGTCCCGGATTGACTTGTCGATGTTTCGCCATCCCTGAGCGATCAATAGAGCGGCCAAGGGCCAGTACCAGAGAATAAGAACCAGAGATGAGCTGAAGGTGCCGACGAATCTGGCAAGCCCGGGCCTGCCGGATAAATACGCGCCAAGCGCAGTGGTGGGACTAAGCATCAGTGTCCACGCGTAGTAAAGGACATAACGCGGTAAAACCAGGGGCATCAGCAGCAATAGCAGCAGCAAGTCCTTGCGGCTTCTGCATGTCCCGAGCAATCGCCCGGGGATCCATCCCAGAAGAACGGCAGCCGCCGCAACTGCAGCACTCAGGCCAAAAGACCGAAATACGGATGCAAAAATTCCGTCGGCGGCTTCAAGCTTTGCTGATGGTGAGACAATCTGCATAAATAGAACCAGCAGGGGCAAAAAAATTATAACTATCCACAGGACCACGGAGGCCGTCGTCAGAAACTTGCCGCCGATAGTCTCATCACTCATCGTAAAACCTCCTTCGCAATCCGGATGGCCATAGGCAGGTTGTCGGCGACCTTCTCATAATCTATGCCCAGAGGCTTTGGAATGACATACATCTTGCATTGTTCGGCCAGAGCCGAACGGATCGGGCAGTTATGTGAGTCACTGCTGAGAAGCATTTGCTCAAGCTGTTCGCTTAGGAGAAACTCCATCAATTCCTCAGCTTCTTCTGGATTGCCGGCGCCTTTGATCAGTGCGGCCGTGTTCGGTATTGCCAGGGCGCCGTCACCGCCCTGGTCGAGATAGTTCATCGCGACGGGCCAGCCGTTTCGCAGAGCGGCGTAAACATCGTCGGTGTCCGTGAAGCAGACATCAGCTTGTCCGGTAGCGACCATTCTCACGGCTGTGCTGTTGCCGGCGACCAGACGGATGTCATTCGCTTTGAGTCCTTCCAGGATTTCTGTTGCCCGGGCCGAATCGTAATGGGCGAACCAACTGGCCACGTCTCCGCCGGTCGTACCGAATTCGGGCGCAGCCATAACGAGCCGTCCCTTCCATTTGCTGTCGAGGAGGTCTTCAAGGCATTTGGGGGTGTCGTCGGCGGAAATTCGTGCCGTATTATACGCAATGACCCTTGCTCGAAGCGCGAAGCCATACCATCGACCATCGGGATCAGTGTATAGCTCGGGCCATTCTTTTGTTGCATCGCTGGTATAGGATGCCAGAATGGACTCGCGGGCCAGACGTATCGTGTGAAAAATCTCGTTCGACCAGAATACATCGGCAATCGGCGAGGCTGCTTCAGCCCTGATTCGCTGAATCAGGCCGACCGTTTTGCTAGCTTCCGTATCGAACCGGGGCAGGACGTCAATACCTGTCTGTCTTTCAAACTCGGCGATAATCGGCTCGGCGATTGCCTGGTCCACCGAGCAATACAGGACAACCTTTCTGTAGTTTTGTCGGGGAGATTTTCTACAGGATGGCAGGGTAGAGAAAAAACAAGCCGTGATAATGATGGCAAGGCCGGGAAAGACAAATTTTCTCGTTCTTCGCATACCGGTAATTTCTTGGTGCGGGATATCCTTCACTCGCCCCCGGATTGTTCGAGTCCGCCGAAATATTTCTTGATTGCTTCTTCGTATTTGCGGGGGATTTCATTATCGCTGATTGCCGCGGCGGCGCCGTCTCGGGCGGCCTGGACAACTTCCGTAAAATCACGCTTCGCTTCGCCTTTGATCTGAGATTCCTGGAAATACCAACTGGCGATGACGGGGCCCTGCCCCGGCTTGTTTTTCAGGCGGGTCCTCTGCGTGGATGTATCATCACCTGCGGTTCCGCGCGGGCCGTATCCCGTACCCGGACCTCCGGTTCCGGGCCCTGACCGGTCGGACGATCCTTCCATAAACGGACCCTGATAACCGAGACCCTCGCCCATTCCATCTCCGAGGCAGGCGATGGCACGGGTGATTTCATCGAGACTGGCCTGGGTCAACATCAACTGCTGTTGCATGGCATCGAACTGGTCGAGCTGCTCGACTGCGGCGGCAAGTCCATCTCCCGACAATTGTCCGGAACCCGAGCCGCTACCCGCCATCGCGCTTCCGAGTCCGGCGCACATGTTGGCGGCCGATCGAAAGGCGGAGGCTTTGCGAAGCAGTTCTTCGATATTTTCAGGGGCCAGGCCTTGCTTCAACAGCGTCTGGCGCAACTGCTGCTCGCTTAATTTGGCAAGCTCTTTATTTAAGCCCAGCTTTTCCAGCTCCTTTTCAAATTCCTCGTTCTTTTGCGCCAGTTCCTGAAGCCTTTTTGACAAATTCTGCAACTGCCTGTTGAGAGCCTTTTGCTGCTCAGGGCTCAGATTACCTTTGGCCAATTCCTTCTGCAGCTCGCTCATAAGATTGGAGGCCTGAGAAAACTGGCCTTTTGCCAGCGCCAATCGCAGCTTTTGAGAGAAAACGTCGGAGGAGCCGCGCAACTGTTTGAACATTTTTTGGAGCTGATTTACAGAATCAAGCTTCATGCCGTTTTGCATCTGCTGGATTTTATCGGAAAGGTCGCCGAGATTGCGGATTGCCTGCCGTTTGATATCCTGCGGCCTGGCATCTTTCGGCGTCTGGTCGAGTTTGCTCAGGGCATCGGCCAGTTCTGGCTCGCCCAACTGTTTGATTGCCAGCTTGACCGGGTCCGCCGCATCTTTGATTTCCACTTTGGTCTGTTCGAGCTGTTGGGCAAGTTGTTGCTGCTGCCGGTCCTTTCTCATGAATCCGAGCAGGTCTTTCTGCGGCATGAATGAGATTATGGCCGCCGCTATCAGCCATGTGCTGATAGCGTACATCCAGCATTTAGATGGCCGGATGGGAAAATGGCCCTGAATGTTCGCTTGTTCGGCCTTTTGCCGTGCTTCGGCCCGTGCGGCATCGGCAAAAGGGTCGTCGGAATCGGCCAGGGCCAAAGTTGTGCTGAAACGCTCGCGCAGCTTCAGCCGTTCGTCAAGAAGCAGCGAGACTTGCATGCGGCTCGGCTGTTTTAAAAGCCAGAGAAGCAAAATCAGGACCATCGCCGCAGCCGAGAAGTACAGAATCGCCCTTGAATTGACCGAGTTGATAATGCCTAAAGCCAGCAGGCGGTCGGTCAGAACTGCCAGCATAACGATAATCCCGACGGCGGTCAGGACCCGCCCGGTATGTTTCAGCAGCAGGTTTATACTGCATCGAATCCAAACGCTGCGAAGCTTCTTTTCGAGTGTTTCGAGCATTTGCTAAGCCTTTCCCAACAGGTCCCGTTATTCAGCTTCTCCGAATGAACCGGCACGCCGGTTCGCCCGGAAAACTGCTCCTATTTAAGTATAGACGCAAAACGCTCGGGAAAGTTACCGTTTATTTCCGTAATTTACTGAAAAATTTCAATTTCCCGGCACTTTTTACAACTGCGATTCGCCCATTATAACGGTCATTAACAATCCCACAAGACGATTTCTTAAACCTTTATAGAATCTGTCATTCCCGCGAAAGCGGGAATCCACTGAACTCGTTACATTTTTGGATCCCTGCTTTCGCAGGGATGACATCGCGAATAGGTCAGTTTGACTGAATTATCTTTCCACAATGAAAGTCACGTCCCAAGTGGGAGATTCTTTTGTTCTCCGCGACGGTTCTTCTTTGCCGTCGTCATCGCTCAGGTCTTCACCGATGCTGTACACTACAAAACCAGTATCAAGTTTCTTGTATCGTATTTCATTGCCGTCAAAAGGATCCTTCGGGACCGATTCAAGATATGACGGAACAAGCTCAGAAAGTGATTCGGGAAGCTTTCCTGCGGCAAGGCGATAGCGCTCGATTACAAGAGCGATCCGGGTGGTGTTTAACTTCGCGATGTTTCTTAACGCTATCGTGTTAACTCTCGCTAATGCAGGCATTATTGCGTGCAGCATTATGTGGATTTGCGAGGTTGACTCGAGCCTGGTATCAATTGCTTTGGCCGCCTTAAGCTGTTGGTGCGCGGGAAGCCGGGCGGTCTTTATATATCCATCCATTATGTCGAGGTAAATGATTGCATCGGAATCAGCCATGCCTATGACCTTGTAAAGCTCAAGGAGAGGCCGGACAGGGATACCGTCAAAAGAATCCGGATTCATAGATCCCGGCTCCTTAAAAAAACTGATCCCCATACAGCGTTCACCGACGAACGCGCAGGACATGTCGGAAATACGCTCTGAGTTTTGGACACAATCAATCAACTCAACTAATTGCTCATCCGTCAGTTCAATCCTGTTAATACAATATTCTATAATCGATACGGCAACGTTTTGGCACGCGGCACGAACAAGCTGAGAAATCGTAACCGGTTCTTTGGCAAGTGAACGGGCGATTCCAAAGCACGATTTTGCCGAACGTACGGCTAATTTGCCGTCCCCGTTCTCAGCATGTAAAATGGCCTCAAGTTTCAGCAAAAAGACGCCCGTGCGAATCTCACTCAGGTTCGGCACTTTAGTCTCAAAGCCGGCACTCAGGTCGATAGGGTAGCGGCAGTGCTCTATTGCCGCGCCGGCATGGAGCAGTTCAAGGGCCTGGTTATTGTCGGCAACGTAATCAGCAATAAGAGTCTTCATTTCTTCGGCCAGTGGTTCTGTGCGGGCAGGAAGTTCCGCTTGGCCGATAACCGGTAAGGATTTAGACTTGTCTTTGTCCCACTGCTTATAATACGAGAAGGCATCTATGATTGTATAGGCGGCGTTCTCGACATTCGGCGGTATCGTGTACCACTTATCCAGCTCGGCGCAAGTCACCGGGTAGCCGGCAGCACGGATGGCATCAATTCTGGCTTGCAGCTTCGATTTCAAGCTGAGTCTAAAGAACGCAAAGTAACCGATGCCAACGAGAAGCAATATTATCAGTACGTGAGAAACTTTTAATCTGCGACGTTTCCCTGGGGCGGTTTCGTTTTCGTCCATCATTAAGTCTCCCTGCAAAAAATCGAATACTGTGAACTGATGTTCATAATACCACAACTGCACCTGTATTTGAAACATATCTTCCGAAGAAGCTTGCTTTTCAGCCCGGCAAGATTTAGCTTTCAAATATTATCAGAGAGCCGTATAATGAAGTAAATCAGGTTTTTTTCTACGCTGTCGTTTGAAGGAGCACTATTGTGGCAGGTACAATGCCAAGACGCACATTCTTATTTATAAGCGATGGACTTACTCTTTTCGACCTCGAAAGCAATCCGGTAAAAAAGCATAACCTTTTCAACGAGCAGCCGGAAAACGTGCTGAAATTAAAAACGCTTTTACAGAACCGGCAGCGGCAGGTTAAGCATAATCGCTGAAGTTATATTTAAATAAACAATTTGACTTGGTTTTAATTGTCATGTTGAACGAAGAGAAACATCTGGGATTTTAACGGGATTTATATTAGATTACTGTTTGAGTTTCTTCGCTGTGCTCAGAATGACAAGTTTCATTTGTTCTTATGAAACAACACTTATGTAAGATTCAGTCAAGTTGAGTAAAGTACTTTTGATCAGGATGGGAAGGAATTTGGGAGATTACAAATGAGCAAAGGCATGGAAAAAACGACAAGGCGTGAGTTTTTGAAAGATTCGACCGCATCGGCGGCGGCTGTGACGTTGGGATTAAGCGTCGCTGGCAGTCCCATAGTTCGAGGTGCGCGCGGCGCCAATGAAAAAATCCGCGTGGGCTTTATCGGCGTGGGCAACCGCGGCACGCAGCTTCTCGATGGTTTTTTGGAGCACAATGATGCTGAGGTTGTCGCCCTTTGCGATGTGTACAAGCCATACCTGATGAGAGACTATTCCAAAGTCGATAAAAGGCTTCGGGATTCTCTGGGCGGCAGGGTTCCCAAAATGACCGAGAAGCTCGGTTCCGACGTAACGCGGTATAAGGATTTTCGCCAGGTTCTCGACCGCAAAGATATCGACGCCGTGGTCATTGCCACGCCGGACCATTGGCACGCCGTCCAGGCTATTATGGCCTGCAAGGCGGGAAAAGATGTCTATGTGGAAAAACCGCTGTCGATCACGATTCACGAAGGCAGAAAAATGGTCGAGGCCGCGAAACGCTACAACCGGGTCGTACAGGTCGGCCTCCATCGTCGCTCGTCCAAAACATATATGCAGGCGGTGAAGGACGTCCAGGCTGGCAAGATCGGAAAGGTAACCGTCGCCAGGGCCTACCGCATCAGCAATATGCATCCGAACGGCATCGGTAAATATCCCGACACCGCCCCGCCGGAAGGTCTGGATTGGGATATGTGGCTCGGGCCCCGGTCGGAGCGCCCATATAAAGACAACGTCGTCTTATACAAATTTCGCTGGTGGCAGTCCTATTCCTCACAGGTGGCCAACTGGGGCGTGCATTATTTCGATGCAATCCGTTGGGCTTTGGCTGAAGAGGCGCCAGTCTCGATATCTGCACACGGAGGAAGATTCGCGATTGACGACGACCGGACGATTCCGGATACGATGGAAGTTATCTTCGAATTGCCCTCCGGCGTGCTGCTTGTCTTCGGTCAATACGAGGCCAACGACGGCCCCGCCCTCGTGGAGGGAGAGATCGAGCTTCGCGGCACACTCGGCAATCTCTGCTGCGGCAGCGAGGGCAAGTCTTTCAAAATCGTGCCTTCGAGAGGCGGGCAGTTTCAGGATGCCAATCCCACAATTGAGCCGTCCGAGACCAAGTCAATGGACGGTGACCTTACCGTCCAGCACATCCGCAATTTCCTCGATTGCGTAAAAAGCCGCAAGCAGACCAATTGCGATATGGAAACGGGGCACCGCTCGACAACATTTGCCCTGCTGGCTAATATTGCGCTGGCGACGAAATCACGAATCGAATGGGACCCGAAAAATGAGCGAATTATTGGTAACAAAAAAGCCAATAATTTGTTACAATATAAGTATAGAAAACCGTGGAAATTAGGTTAGCCGGCCGAACAGAAGGCCGGCTTTGCGCATCCTTAATAGGTGAATAGTGAAATTCCTGAAGGAGAAAAGGG
>Ga0307425_1001137_pt1 | contig 16241 bp, 14 predicted proteins | sample SalMarWE160330MG_FD_202152 | JGI IMG/M metagenome (GOLD analysis project Ga0307425, IMG submission 202152) | Salt marsh sediment microbial communities from the Plum Island Ecosystem LTER, Massachusetts, United States - WE1603-30 | ecosystem: Environmental > Aquatic > Marine > Intertidal zone >... | reverse complement strand
TATTTCGAGTGACGCGGAATTTCCGCCCTACTGGGGCCAGGAGGTGGCGGATGTCTTAAACAGGAAACTCACCGGCCAGGCGAAGATGACGGTTATCGATTCGCCCTGGGGCCACCTTGGATGCGTTCAAGAAGGGGCCCTTCTTGGACGGCATATTACCCGGTTTATCAAGGAATTGTGTTAGCTTTTTTTAGGGTGTTGTTACAAACGGCCGGAGGACAAGGGAAGAGAGACATAAGAGATCAATGACCGCAAACTGGACCGCAAAACCGAAACCAATTGCCCAGGGGTTGGCCCTTGCCACAGTTCCCTATGAAGGGGAAGTGGGGTTTACATTTCCGGGTGTTTTTGGGGCTGTTGCCACGGCCTATTTTGCAAAATATGGTGCCACACGCGAAGACCTCATGAACATCACCATAAAGAGTCATCAAAACGCGCCCCTCAATCCTAAAGCGCAATTCCCCCTTACCATCCGGGATATGATGACCAGGAAGATGGAGAGCCTGAAGAAAAGAGAGGGAACAGCGCCCGACTGGCAGCATTAGAAGGATTTTTGCCCACGGATGAAGCCAGCTTCATCTCCGGGGCCGTGTTGCGCGTGGATGGCGGGATTGTGGTCGGGACCTGAACATACCCCCAAAAAAACTTTCACCCCTTTAAACTAAATGGTCAGGAGTTCTTCCCCGGCTTTCAGTACTTCTGTCAGGGGCTCTCCCCAGTATTTGACCTCTATGCCCACTTCTTCTAAGGCCTCTGTTACGCCTAACTGGTCGGCACAGGCCTTACAGGCAGACACAGTCACTCCAGCAGAAAGTAACTCTTTTATCTTGTCCTTTATCTCAGCATTTTCGTCTGCAAGTTGTGCGGGGGGAACCCCATATAATAATGGTCACCTTTTTCCACCACCCCAGTTTGAAGGCGTTGAGACCGTACATAAACACCATTTTGTCCGCTGTTATTGGGTCGGCATTTGTCCACAGGATGTATAGATGTTCCTTTTCTGCCAATTATATCCGTCATTTAAAATCTGTCAAACGCTTTTTAGGATACCAGCGCTTTGGCAAAGAGATATATCCCTGAGAACGGAAGTGAGAAGGTTGACGAAGCTGCTTTCCTTGTCCAGAATCGGCGACAGAGAGGGGCTTGCAACATGTTTTTACGACTAACCTTTTTCACCCAATGATTAGTTAACAAGAGACAGCCTCAAGTGATCTAACTCTGAATTCTCTTCAAGAGGCTTTGATATTCTCTTAAAAAGATCTCTGGTCTCAGAGGACAACTCCAGTTCCAGGTCCTCTTCAATGGCTTTTCTGCACAGATTGTAGGCCCTAATCATCTCTCCTTTGCGGCCGGCTTCGCTGCACAGTATCATCAGCTTTTGGTAAGCATCTTCTCGATACATATCTACTTTCAAAGCATGATAAAGCGTGCTGATAGCTTCAGGTAAATTATTGAGTCTCTCATGACATTCTGCCATTTTCATTAGAGACGTCAAAAATTGATCTTTCAGATACTCTCTTTCCATGTAGCACCAGTCCGCATACAACTCTTCGGACAAAAAATCTCCTTGATAGAGTTCAACGATTTTTTCATAATGCACTAAAGCTTCTGCCCAGAGGCTCCTTTTCTCCTTATACCCTGCTAATTTAATCTGGCCCAAAAACTCGTCTACGTCTGTCCATCCGCTCTTTCCAAGCGCAAGGCTCAGCTTGTTGTCTTCTCTTTTTAAATTAGGGAAGCCATTTTTTCCATTATCCGGCCTCTTAAAGACTTTTCGAAGCATGGAAAGGATGACCCGTAGATTTGCTCGAGTAGCTTGAGGATCCATTTCAGGCCACAGGAGTTCCAATACTTCATCCAAGAAGATACCTCCTTCATGACGCTTAAAGAAGAGATGCTTTATCAGGGTCAGTGCCTTTTTACTCGGGCATTGATCAAGAGGCACATCCCAACCATTGGCCACCATATGAAACGGTCCTAAAGCATAGATATGAAGGTCCAGTAAGTCTTTTTCCGGAGATATGAATAGACCGGATATCTGTTGCGTTGAGCTTTCTAAACGTAATGAATCTTTGTTTTGTCGCGTTGTAAGATATCCGGGCAAGCTATGGTTTAGATGGGGGGCTTTTCTTATCACACGTTCCACAAATGGTAAAAACCAGTCCAACTCGTAATGGACGGCATAGTAATATCCGTTCGCTTCACTAACGGATATGGCATTAAGAAATGTCTCTTCGGCCAGATCATCACGGCCAATGTGGAGATAAGACTTAATGGTTAAAACAAGAGCGTGAAAAATGGACATCTTTTGTCTGGAATTGCTTAGAAAAGGCTTTGCTGCCAAAATTTTTTCCATAGTCTTTTCAGGAGTCTGTTCGAGGGCTGATAAGTAAGCTTCGACAGTAAGTGACATCGCATGTTGCATGGGAAGTGAAAGATTCTGGCTGTTTCTCTCCATCATTCGCCAGTAATCCCACGCCAAGGAGAGGTCACCTTGTCTTGCTGCTAAGAGGCACATTGCCGAATCATTCCAGAATTGGCCGCAAAAATTTTGGGTTTTTCTGAATATCCTTGAGCTTTCAGATAGACTTTTGATGCCATCCTGAACTTGCTCAGTGGCCACTTGGCAATGGCCAAGAGCAGACTTGAGAGCACCAAATATGTTATCTTGTACTCCCTGTTTTCCCAAAATAGAGAGGCCTTCCACGGCTAAACCATGAGCTTCTTTAAAGTTACCTACATGTAAATGCGCAAAAGCAAGATAGTGATCAAATAATGGAATGAGCCCCTCAAACCCTGATTTTTGGCACAAGTTTTTGCCTTTGCCACCCAAAAGAATAGCGTCCTGAAATTGTCCTTTTGCCACACACTCAAGAGTTTTTGCTTGTAAGAGAACTGTCTCGTCCGCAGGTTCTCCATAGAGATCAAAAAGTGCCTGGGCCTTTTTGAGGTGATTAGAGGTTTTATTCTCTTCTTCAAGTTTGCAGTAGACTTTGGCCAAATTGGCATGCGTAGCAATAAGCCTCCTTACGACATCTTTCCGAATTTCCGAGTTCTCTAATTGGTTGAGGGTATTGATGAAGATCCTGCTTGCTGGAATAAACCGGTCTTTTTTCAATTCCAAAATCCCTAAACGTTGCTTACAGGCAGCCTGGGCATTAATGGCATCATCACTTAGTCCCTCCAATGCTTTGTGATAATATTCTTGGGCTTCTTCGGTGTCACCGTGTATTTCCCGGATCCTTCCCGCATAGTAGAATAGAACAGGATTTTGAGAGCGTGTTTCCGGAGGGATTTTATTAAGCAAAAGCCTAAGTGTCTCATAACGTCCCTCCCTTAGGAGTCCCCAGCCCAAATCTTCCAACATTATGGCAGCTTCTACGGTGTGATTAGCATGAAGATAATGGTCTATTGCTTCCACAGGATAGTTTTTCTCTAAAGAAGTGGCAGCGCGAAGGTGGAGATCCACTATTTCAGACTCGGACGTTTGATCATGGATTTTCTTTAGAAGGAAATTACGAAAGAGGCTATGATATCTGCAAGTTCCTTTGCCACCATTAAGAGGGAATATCGGAACGTTGGATCCCTTAATCCTTCTCAATAGAATATTGGCATTTTCCGGTCCCAGGAACCCTTTGAGTTCATTTGGTGAAATGAAAGGAAGTAAGGCAGAAGAAATCAACAAATCCTGCATATTTTGTGGATGGCTTTTCAGAAGCTCCTCCAAAAAGTATTCATAGAGATCTTCCTTGTATCCCTCTGTCAATTTTAGCGAACAATCTCGCTGCGATGCGCGTCGAAGACTCATGTTCTGCGCAAACAGAACAATGGCCAAGGCCCATCCTTCCGTCTCATGTACAATTTGGTTCACTGTCGATTGTGGAATATTCAGGTGAAAGACATTTTCAATCAGACTATGGGCCTCGTCAGTAGTGAAAGCGAGATCATTTGCCCTCAGCTCGTACAGGTCGTCTGCCAACCTGTGTCTAGTCAAAGAAAATCGAGGGGCTCTATTAGTCAGAATAACAAGGTGAAGTTTCGAGGGAAGGTGCTGAAGAAGATAGATTAAGAATTGATTAACGAGCTTTGCCCCACGGATACATTCATAATTGTCAAGGACAATGAAAAAATGTTGATTTATTTCTTTTTGAAGTTCCTGGATGAAACGGGGCCAGACATTTGAAGAAGAGAGACCATGAGGCTCAAGGCCTTGACAAAAGTCGGGAGAGTGGTCGTGTAGGGATGTAATGAGATAATGGAAAAATATTGCCGGGTCTTGATCGTAGGAATCAAGGTTATACCAGATTGAATCGAGCGACTGGGTCTGAATCAGTTGCGCAGCTAGTGTTGTTTTTCCCGTCCCGGAGTAAGAAACCATCAGGAAAAGTCTTTTTGAAATGTTTTCATTGAAGTCTTCAATGAGCCTTTCTCTCAGGAGAACCTGGTCGTTGATTGCCGCCCTGAGTTTGTCCTCGATAATGGGAGTTTTCATCAGATCTTCCTTTCATCTAATGTCTAAAATCTCTGACAATTGGCATCTAAGCAATGCCGTAAGGGTTTTGGAGATCCAACTGGCCAATTATAAAAGCGTTTTGAAGCTTGTGTAACAAATTGAAAAAATGAATAATTTCGTTATGGTAGGTTTGTCCGGTCCGCTATTTCACATTAGGGCTAAACGACCGAGCCCGCGTTGAGTGCTGAAAATTAATACTTCAAAAAAAAGAGGATGTAAAGTTATTTTAACGTTATTTTAACGTTTATTTTATCTGAGTTGGCTAAGATGGTCTCCAAAAATCCTCTGGTTGAGAAATTTAGATGTCGCTTTTTTAATTCCATTTTTACGTCTGTTTAACTGCCTTATCGTAAATAGAGTTTACAGAAAACATAAACCCTGATATTATTCTTAGATTATTGAATCTAAATATGATGGTCTCGTAAAAAGTCCAAAAATACCGTTTTCCGTCATTCCGGCGAAAGCCGGAATCCAGAAAAGTTGTCTTAGAAAGTACTTGCCCCGTTTTATTGAGAAGATACAATTTGGCTTCATCAAAAACAAAGAATTAAAAAAATAAATTGCCTATCAACCATTATTCCGATAGTAAGGCAAAGGAGGATCTGTCGTGTACTTTCTATTCTACTTTCTCCTCTCCGGTGTATATCTCGGGGCACTCTATTCCATGATAGCGCTGGGAATTGTTATCATCTATAAGTCTACAAAGGTCTTTAATTTTGCCCAGGGCCATCTGCTTATGGTGGCGGTCCTTTTAGGGGCAACCCTGTCCCAGATTTTTGGCATAATAGGCGGAATGGTCCTTACTGTAGCAGCCACCGCCCTTATTGCGCTGCTATTGGAGCGCCTCACATTGCGACCCCTCATCGGCCAACCCCTGATTGCAGCACTGTTGATGACCATTGCCTTGGGATATCTCATTGAGGGAGGCTCTTTGATGGTATGGGGGGAAGGTCTCTACAAATATCCGGATCTTTTTCCTGCAGAGCCTATCAGTATCGGAAGCATTGCCATCGAGCAGGGAGTGGTCTGGGCCTTTGTTGTGGTGGCCGTGGGTTTTGCTGTTTTTGTCCTTTTTTACCATAAGGCCGTCCTTGGAAAAGCCATGAGGGCAACGGCAGAGGACCATCAAGTAAGTCAGAGCATGGGGATCCGGGTGACTCACATCTTCAGCATAAGCTGGGTGATCGCAGCGATGCTGGCTTATGTAGCCTCCATATTCTTAGGGAGTTTTTCGGGAGGACATTACCTGAACAGCAATCTTGGCCTCAAGGCAATCCCCGCCGTGCTGGTGGGCGGCTTGGATTCCATCACAGGGGCCATTGTGGGCGGATTTATTGTGGGGCTCTTAGAGAGCCTTGTAACAGGATATTTGAGTTCAGAGCTTGGAGAGGTGATCCCCTTTATAGTGCTTTTGATCGTATTGCTAATCAAACCCTATGGGCTTTTTGGTTTGGTCAGGATAGAAAGGATTTGACATGACTCGACCGGCTGGAATTTTTGATGTCCGTTACCAACAGGATATTGCCATTGTCAGAACGAAGCCCCAATGGGTTATCCTGGGGTTGTTCCTGCTCTTTCTCCTCGTTTTTCCTAAACTATTCCCAAGCCGCTACCTTCTCAACATCATCAACATCATCATGATCATGACCATATCGGTCCATGGTCTTAATATCCTTACAGGTTTTGCGGGACAGATTTCGGCCGGCCATGCCGCCTTCATGGGTGTGGGGGCCTATGCCTGTGCCTCTTTTATGACCTTTTGGGGGCTGAGTTTCTGGCTTTCCCTCCCCTTGGCTGGTTTAACTGCCGGGTTGGTGGGAATACTTTTCGGGCTACCCTCTTTGAGGCTCAAGGGCTTCTATCTCGCCATGGCCACTATTGCGGCCCAATTCATCATTACCGCCTTTTTTCTTCATTTTAAGCCGGAGATATTTGGGGGCGGTTCAGGGATGAGCCTTAAGCCGATCCGCTTAGGCAATATTGTTTTCGACACCCAGGACAATCTCTACTACATGATCATGCCCTTTGCCGTAATCATGACATACTTTGCCCAGAACCTCGTTCGATCAAGAATGGGAAGGGCCTTTGTCGCCATAAGGGACAATGACTTAGCCGCAGAGATCATGGGGATCAGTCTCTTCGGTTACAAACTGAGGGCATTCTTTATCGGCTGCTTTTTCGCAGGGATATCCGGATCCCTCTACATTGCGTTCATGCGAACCATCCGACCGGATCAATTCAGCCTGATGGATTCTATATGGATGCTGGGTATCGTCATTATCGGGGGAATGGGCTCCATCTTGGGGGGAATCTTAGGTACTATTTTCATAAAGCTGCTGGACGAGTTCGTCTTAGTACTTACGCCTTTCTTAGGGAGCGTCCTGCCCAGAGAGCTGGCATCGCGCATCAGCGCGTCCATGGCGCTTGTGGCGTTTGGCCTGGTGGTTGTGCTCTTTCTTATCCTGGAACCGAGGGGGTTAGCCCATCGGTGGGAGATCCTGAAAGGCCGTTTCAGGCATTGGCCGTTTACTTACGGGCATTAGACCAGGGCAGGAGTTTTGGCCGAAAGGGAGTACTGCAGCGATGGGTTTGAAGGGAAAAGAGAGATCAGAAATTCAACAGCAAGAGGAGCCAATCGGGAAAGGAGGTGACGCATCCGTTTGAGGCATAATAATGGGCTAATATTTCTAATTTAAAAGGTCTTTAGAAAAGGAGAATCGGTTATGAAAAAATGGACATTGTTGACAGTGGTGCTTTTGGTGTTAATTGCTTTTCCATTGATTTTCAGCGGAACCGCCATGGCCAAGGAAAAATACGGCATTGCCTTCCTGGGTGATCTTACCGGCCCCTTGGGGTTCTGGAATGCCCCGAGACTTGTCGGCATACAGGATGCCATTGAGTACATGAATAAGACCTACGGAGGAATCGGGGGGAGAGAAGTCTTTCTGGACTGGGCCGATACCAAAAGCAAGATCGACATCGCTACAAGCGCCTACGAAAGGCTACAGTCAAAGGGATATCCCATCTGGCATACCTGCGGAACCGGTGAGCAGCAGATTCTTAAGGCACGCTATGAAAAGGACCGGTCCCAGTGCATTTATACCTGCAGCACCAGCCCCAATGTTATCTACCCGCCCGGATACTGCTTTGGGACTGCCGCCTACTATCCTGATGAGTGGGGGGCCTTTGTGGACTGGCTGGTGGAAAACTGGGATTTCAAAAAGATGGGGCGGGGCCCCCGGATAGCCATACTCACTTACGGGAGTGGCTATGGAAAGGCCCTCATTACCGATAATTTCTTCAACTATTCAAAGAAAAAAGGGGCTGAGATTGTGGCTACTATATTCGTCCCCTTTGTGACGGTGGATGCAGTGACCCCCTTGATGAAGGCCAAAAAGGCAGGGGCTGACTGGTGTATCGGCCAGTGGATCTATCAGACCGTGCCACCCTATCTGAATGCTAACTACAAGTTGAAATTGGGCCTCAAATTTGCGGTGAACACCTTTGGTGTGGATGACGTGATGATCTATAATGCCAAACCGGCAGAGGCGGCCATCGGGCTGACAGGGCTGACCAACTGGCGCCTTTCATGGGAGGATACGGAAGGCTTGAGGATCATCAAAAAAACCTGGAAAGAAAAGAACAGAAGACCGGAGGACCGGGGTGCCGCCTACATCCTGGGTTGGATGAATACGTGGCAGACCAAGCGGCTGATAGAGGAGACCTTAAAGAGAGTCGGAAGCTGGGACAAGGTCACGGCCAAAGAAATAAGGATCAGTTCGGAAGGTTGGGGGAAGGTTGATGTTAACGGGCTCGGCACTTTAACCTACGGCAAGAACAAGCGAGGGACACAGGATGTGAGAGTGGCCCAGGTAAAAAAGGTCAAGGTCGATGGAAAGGATGTTATCCGGTGGGAGTATTCCTCTGGGTGGCTGAAGGCTCCCTTCCTGGTTAAAGAGGAATGGCGGAAGGCCTTGCCATATTGAGGATTTCGCGAGCCCCAAATTTCCTCCCCTTGTCCAAGATACCCTCTTTAGCGGGGAAGGGGGAGGTTGGGGGTTGGAGAAGAAGGGTCAACAAATAGAAGGTAGGGAAGACATGGGAGAACAAAACGGGGTTGTGCTTCGAGCCGAGAATATAGGTTTGACTTTCGGGGCGGTCCAGGCTCTGAATAATGTGGACATAGAGATTAAGGAGCACGAACTCCTGGCCATCATCGGACCAAATGGTGCTGGAAAAACCTCGCTGTTGAACTGCATCAATGGGTTCTACAGGCCCAGTGAAGGGGAAATCAGGTTCTTGGGGGAAAATACTACTCACCTCTCCCCTTCTAAGATCGCAGAGAGGGGGATCTCAAGGACATTTCAGAACATGCAGCTATACACAGGCCTGACAGCCTTAGATAACATCATGGCGGGAAGACATATTTATTTTCGCAGGGGCATGGCTGCCTGCGCCCTTTTCTTTGGATGGGCAAGGAAAGAAGAGATAGAGCATAGGAGGGCAGTGGAAGATATCCTCGATTTTCTCGAGATCAAGCCAATTCGAAAGCAGGTTGTGGGGGCCCTCTCTTATGGTCTCAGAAAAAGGGTTGACCTGGGTAGAGCGCTGGCTCTTGAACCCAAACTGCTTCTCCTGGATGAGCCTATGGCGGGTATGAATCGGGAAGAGAAAGAGGATATGGCGCGGTTCATTCTGGATATATACGAGGAGAAAGGAACGCCCATGATCCTGATCGATCACGATATGGGGCTGGTGATGGATATCGCGGATCGCGTGATAGTGCTTGACTTCGGCGTGAAAATCGCGGATGGCGCCCCTGAAGAGATCAAGAACAACGAAAAGGTGATTAAAGCGTATCTCGGCAAAGGATGAAAAGTAGGCGGATGGATCATATGGGAGACCCCATGACGGAAATCAATACAATCACTACGAAAAGTGGGGCAACAATGAGGTGGCCATACGGGACAAAGATTTTGGCCTCTGGCAGGAATACACCTGGAAGGAAAGCTATGAGAAAGTGAAGTATTTTTGTCTGGGCTTGACGAGCCTCGGTTTTGAGCCTGAGGACAAGGTGGCCGTCATAGGAGACAATGAACCCGAGTGGTATTGGGCGGCATTTGCCACTCAAGCAGCCAGAGGAATGGTAGTTCCCCAATTCACTGATGCCATCCCCGAGGAGCTCAAATACAGCTTGGATTTTGCGGACTGCAAGTTTGTGGTTGCACGTGACCAGGAGCAGGTGGACAAAATCCTGGATATCAAAGATGCCCTGCCCAAGGTCGAAAGGGTGATATACTGGTATTACAAGGGTATGCGCAATTATAGAGAGCCTTTTCTGTCAAGATTCGATCAGGTAGTACAGATGGGCGTGAAATACGAAGAGGACCATCAGGGAATTTTTGAGCAAATGATCGAAAATGTTTCTCCTGAGGATACCGCAAACATATACTACACATCCGGCACAACCGGCCAGCCAAAGGCGGTGATGTGCAGTCACAGGGCCTTGATCGGATCCAGCAGGGCCACAATGACCCTCAGCAGCCTGGGTTATAAAGATAATATTCTGTGTTTTCTGCCGCCGGCCTGGGTTGGTGAGGCATACCTGGGTTCCATCCCTCACCTGCTTACCGGTGCAAAGCTGAATATTCCCGAAGAGCCTGAGACGGTACTCCATGATATTACAGAGATCCTGCCCTACATGATACTTGGAGGGCCCAGGCAATGGGAAGGCTGGGTCTCTCAAATAAGGGCAAAGATCTCTGAATCGGGTCGAATAGAGAGGGCAGTATACAATGTCTTTATGCCCATTGCATTGAAAGTGGCGGAACTTAAGCTAAAAGGAAAGGGGGTGCCGCTGCACCTGAAGACCCTGTATTTGCTCTCCGACCTTGTCCTGTTGCGACAACTCAGAGACCGTATCGGATTGAGCAATGCTAAATTTGCGGCCACGGCAGGCTCTGTTTTAGGAGAAGATACCTTCAAATTTATCGTGGCCTTGGGGATCAAGCTCAGGCAGGTGTACGGCAGTTCTGAAGGTGGTATGATTTCCGGGCATTTGGAAGATGACATACTTGTGGGGACAGTGGGGCCTCCCCTGCCGGGAGTCGAGGTAAAGATCTCAGATGAAGGGGAGATCCTGATCAAGAGCGATAACGCCTTTTCCAAGTACTACAAGAATCCGGAGGCTACCTACGAGGCCCTGAGAGACGGGTGGTGGTACAGCGGGGATGCAGGCAATGTGGATAAGCACGGCCACATCATCTTCATGGATCGGGTTTCGGAACTTGGTGAGCTGCGATCCGGAGAAAAGTATGCACCGCAGTACATTGAAAGCGGCCTCAGGTTCAGCACCTATATCAAAGATGCAATGGCAGTCGGTGATAAGACGAGGGCTTTTGTGACCGCCATAGTGATCATCGATTTTGAGAATGTGGGAAGGTGGGCGGAGATGAACCGCGTTCCATACACCACGTTTACCGATCTATCCCAAAAGGAGGAGGTGGGCCGGCTGATCCGTACCGATATGGAACGGGTCAATGACAGGTTGTCTGAGGTAGCCAGGGTGAAACGTTACGTGTTGCTCCACAAGGAATTTGATCCTGATGAGGCGGATCTCACCAGAACCCGCAAGCTGAAAAGGGAGGCCTTGGAGGAAAGATATAAAGATTTAATTGAAGCGCTTTATGCTGGGGAAAAAGAAATAGAGGTAGAGGCGGAAATTACCTATCAGGACGGCAGAAAAGGAATGCTCAAGACTTCGTTAAAGATTCAGACAATGGAATAATCAAGGACCTTCCATCGGAAAGCAGGCTGTTATGCTGAGTATAAACAATATTGAAGTCGTGTATCATGATGTGATACTTGTACTCAGAGGCGTCTCTCTGGGTATCGAGCAGGGGCAGGTCATTACCCTGCTGGGTGCAAATGGCGCGGGCAAGACAACCACACTCAAGTCCGTATCAGGGTTGTTGAAAACAGAGGTGGGCAAGATCAGCCATGGTGACATTCAATTCGATGGTCAGAGAATCGATCGCATGGGCCCGGAAAACATCGCACGTATGGGCATCATCCAGGTCCTGGAAGGAAGACGGGTGTTGGAACAGTTGAGCGTGGAGGAAAACCTGGTGGTGGCCACCTATCTTCTCAAGGACAGGTCCTCAGGGAAGCAGGATCTGGACCGGGTTTATGCCTACTTCCCCAAGTTGAAAACCCTCCGAAACCAGAAAAGCGGCTATGTGTCGGGCGGGGAGCAACAGATGATGCTTCTGGGGCGGGCACTGATGGCGCACCCCAAACTCATGCTCCTCGACGAGCCCTCCCTGGGTCTTGCTCCCCTGTTGGTTCAGGAGATTTTCAAGATGATCCGGCAGATCAATGAGGAGGAAAAGACGGCCATGCTTTTGGTGGAACAGAATGCCGTTGCCGCCCTGGATATTGCCTCCTATGGGTATGTCATGGAAAACGGCCGGGTGGTTTTGGACGGGTCTGCGGATGATTTGAAGGAGAACGAGGATGTCAAGGAATTCTATCTTGGGTTCGGCACCCTGTCTCAAAGGAAGAGCTATCGGGATGTGAAACATTACAAAAGACGTAAGAGATGGCTGGGTTGAGATACATAATCCATGGCCAAGAATCCAATCATTAAGGTCGACCACCCGGAAGATCAGGAAGGCATACCCATTATCAGCAAGCACGGCGCGCTCTTCTTAAACGCCTTAAAATGCCTTCTGAGAAATCCGGTCCGCAGTACCATCGTCATCCTCTGCCTGATTGCCCTTCTTGCGCCCTTTGTTACGGCCATAGCCATCTGCGAGGGCGTGAAATCACAGTATACAAAAATCCTGAATCAAGCCGGCGATGTCTATGTTGCAAGGGACAACTACGGGAGCAATGCCCCAATTGAACTTGAGATGATAGAACACTTAAAAGAGATCCAGGGGGTGACCGAAGTGGTCCCCAGGGTTATCGGCCGTACTTATGTGAAGGGAAAATTCCTGGCCGTTCTCGGGATAGATCCCGAACACATGTCCTCTTCTATAAAACTCGTCCGCGGCAGGACGCCCAAGGAAAATGGAGATGTCATTATCGGCCGGGAGGCGGCAAAGTTCCTCAAGCTGAAAATCGGCTCAAGATTTTCCATCGAAAGGAATCCCGGACAGGTCTTTCAGATCGTGGGTCTCTTCAAATCACCCTGTAACATCTGGAACGTTGATCTCCTGATGATGAATTATGAGGATGCCTCGGTCCTTTTCGGGATTAAGGGTATGGCAACGGACCTCTCCGTCTATACGCGACCGGGATATGAACAGATTGTGGATATAATCGTTCGGCTCTCAGAGAAAGAGGAGAAAAGTGGGAAACCCACCCTGAGAGTCCAGACCATGGAGCTTATTGATCGGTATTCCCAGAGGGGCTTCAATATTAAGGCGGGTGTTTTTACTGGGCTTTATTGTCTTGTTTTAGCCCTCGGCATCCCTTCCATAGGGGTCATTTCGGGATTTGGTTTCTCGGAGAGAACACGGGAGATCGGTGTTATGAAGGCCCTTGGCTGGCAGACGCAGGAGATCCTGGAAATGACGGCCTTGGAAAACCTGGCTCTGAGCATCATCAGCGTGCCTTTTATCATTATCGCGGCAGTCCTGTGGATACACCTCTTTAACGGTGCTGTAATAGCGAAATTCTTTGTAGCCTCTTTGGACATAATAATTCCATTCCAGGTGCCATCGAAGGTATTTCCCATCCCTGCTATTTTAGGCCTTATGATGACTGTTATCCTGACCATGGTTGGAAGCATTTATTCCACATGGAGAACAGCCACTGTTCCTCCGTCAGAGGCCATGAAGACATGAAAATGTGAAAAAGCACTTTTTCGAAATTGAATTGTCCGGAATTTGATCCGGCATAAAAGAGGTTGAAGAAGAGGAAATGAGGCGACTAACATTTATTGGCGCCCTTATCATCGCGACAACCATATCCTTTATGGAGGCCCATTCCAGGCATTTCCAGACTTCTTCAAGATGCTCTCTCGATGGCAGCCTAATAGAGCCGCTGTACGAAGTAACAATCATTAAGAAAGACAGGTCAACGAGCAAATTCTCCTGCGTACTCAGTGCCCAAATCTGGTTGAGAGAAAACAGTGATCAGATATCCTCTATTCAGGTCACTGATGAAATCACCGGTGAAAAAATAGCAGCGGAAGATGCCTATTACGTGGCAAGTGAACTGATTACCATTCCACACACTGGAAATATGATTCACGTCTTTGCTCGAAAAGCAGCAGCCGATCTACACGTGAGGCAGTTCAAAGGAAAGCTGGTCAAGGAGCCTTTCAGGACTCACCGGGAAAAGCCGGTCAAACTGGCAACTTATATGCCTGATGCGCCAAATGGAACTGATTTTCTACCCTCCTCTCCCCAAAAGCCCATCTGCCTTGCAAGCAATACAGTTTTGGTCAGGAGTCCGGATTATAACTGCTTATACCAAAGACACCTTAACCGACTTTCCAAAGGCTATTCAAGCCCCCCGGATAAACCTCCTAAGCTTTTCTTTTAATTCCGGCAGCCGTTCAAAAATTGATTTTATTGATTGGAAAAAAATGCTGTTTTTTTATCGTTCAGCGTAGGAGGTATCAGCGATGAAAAAAGGATCGATTCTATGTATATTTATTTTAGTGTCAACCTTATTCCTTTTTGCGAGTGTTCATGCGGAAGAGCAGAAATACTGCCCTCTTTGCAGCATGAACCTTAAGATGTTCTGGAAGACAAGCCACTGGTTGACCTTTTCCAATGGTATAAGAACCGGGTATTGCAGTATCCACTGTGCATCCAAGGTGTATCAGAAAAGGGCAACTGATATCGACCGTTGGGAAGTGGCAGATTATTCTACGAAGAAAATTATCAATGCGCATAATGCCTACTTCCTGATAGGAAGCGATCTGCCGGGTACCATGACCCCTGTGAGCAAATTGGCCTTCTATTCCCCTGATGTTGCAAAGACCTATCAGAAGGAACATGGCGGCAGCATCGGGTCTTTTGATGATGCCCTCAAAAATGCCATTGAAGGCAGGGGAGAAGACATGGCTATGATAAAAAAGAAGGTAGCCAAGATGTCAGCAATGGGGAAGAAGCTGGCCGGGAAACACGGATGCTATAAATGCCACGGAGACGGTGGAACAGGTGGAAAGGCCACAGGTTGGAACAGCAAGGAATTTGCCGGGAGTATGGATAATCGTGTGTCAATCAAGGAGGCCATTATAGGCGGATCCCAGGGCATGGAAGGTTACAAGGGCAAGCTCACGGAAAAGGAACTTCATGCCATTACCATATATGTATGGACAAGGAGAGCCAAATAAGAGTGCCTGTCAGCAACCGGGGAGAAAACCATATCCTTCTCCCCGGTTATATTATGGCTCATAAGGATTGAAATTCGGTTATTATCGTTTCAAAAAACATGGAGGGTTCCATGAAATATCATAAATATTACTCAATCTTATTGTTCGGGATAGTTTTTTTCCTGACTTCTTGTGGTTCGGCCTGGGCGGTTGAAAGGTGTATCATATGCGGCATGGATGTGTCTAAGTATCCGCACACTCACTATGTGGTTAAGACTGCTGACGGAAAAGAATATGTAACCTGTGGCGTACAGTGCGGCCTGACTTTGCATCTGCGATTTAAGGATAAATGGAAATCAGCCACGGCATCCGATCTCCTTAGCAATCGGCCCTTTGATGTAAAGAAAGGCTTTTATGTATACAAGAGTACCGTCATCACCGATATGGCACCGGGGTTTATTGCATTTAAGAGAAAGGCGAATGCCGAGAAATTCGCTAAGGGTTTTGGCGGCCGGGTGGTTACCTATGAAGAGGCCCTGGAAATATGGAAAAAGAAGATGCAGCAGTAACTTTGGCCGGGGTTTGTGATTAATGGAGAGACATAGCCGCATGGTTTTAATTCTGGTGGTCCTTCTGGTGGTCATGGCAGGGGCGGCCATTGCCATGGATATGAAGGCCTGGCAAGGGCGCCGGGCCGAAAATATCAGGACTTTTCAGAGGGCCACGGGAGGGATTGGAATGGGTGCCATAGCCTGCCCGATCTGGCAGTTTATCAACTATGATGCCAGGATCCTTTCCGTGGACGATTCCATCACATGGCCCGTGCCGGGCGGCTACTCCTACGGGCCTGACCGTACCGGAACAGTGACCTATTTTGAGGAGGTTCCCGAAAACCAATGGATCACCCGCGAACCATGAGACACAAGAATCTCCTGTTTACGGCCCTGGGCGACCTTATTCGACGCCGCATAAGGTCGATTGTGGTCACCCTTTGCCTTGCAACCATCCTCTTTCCCCTTGTGACGGCACTTGCCATTTCTGAAGGCCTGAGGTTTCAGGCCGAGATTTCTATTAATGAAGGAGCAGATTTCTACGTTTCAAAGGACTTATTTGGGGGAGAAGGCCCGATTTCCCTTGCTTGTCTAAAGGAGATTTCCGGTCTTGAGGGGATATCCCGCGCAACGGTTCGTGTGGTGGGACGAACCTATTTTGTGGATCGCCTTGTGGCCGTTGTTGGGCTTGACAGAGATGGGCTTCTTGCGCTGAAGCCCATTGTCAAGGGAGACGTTCCCAAGGTCCGCGGAGAGGTTGTTGTAGGCCCGGGAATTGCAGACGAGTTTGGTATAAAACCTGGCCCCGACATGCGATTTACCGTGGCTCAAAATAACCGTAAGG
>Ga0307425_1001135_pt1 | contig 16254 bp, 18 predicted proteins | sample SalMarWE160330MG_FD_202152 | JGI IMG/M metagenome (GOLD analysis project Ga0307425, IMG submission 202152) | Salt marsh sediment microbial communities from the Plum Island Ecosystem LTER, Massachusetts, United States - WE1603-30 | ecosystem: Environmental > Aquatic > Marine > Intertidal zone >... | reverse complement strand
GTTGTAAAATTAGTTAAACAGAATTTTCAGGAACCAAAAATAATTGTTATGGACCTTGTCCCTTTACAAGCAGACGTTTTTGAATTTGTACAAGCCGGGGTTTCTGGATTTATGTTAAAAGATATAGGGGTTAAAGAATTTCTAAAAACGATTCGATCAGTTTATAAAGGCACGCGGGTTTTACCCCCTCACTTAACGGGCTCGCTTTTTTCTCAGATTGTTGAGCACGCAGTAAGCGGATCAAAAACTTCTATACTTACTGAATCGACCCGAATGACAAAACGTGAGCGGCAGGTGATTGAATTAATCGCAGAGGGATATACCAATAAAGAGATCGCTCAAAAAATTCATCTCTCTACATACACAGTTAAGAGTCATGTTCATAACATCCTTGAAAAGTTAGCGCTTAATACGCGCGTACAGATTGCAAAACACCACCATCTCTCTGAATCTTATAAAACAGCAATAGATACAACTTCATTAATCGACGATTAATTTCTATTCTGGTCTTTAACTCATCAAAAAGATGTAGCTCCTTTTTCATCCCTTTGCCCGATTGTAGAACCCCGAATTACTTCATATCATATTACAGTAATCATTAAACCATTTAATGAAATGTCTTTAGCGGTTGATTAAATCAGAAACCGCAAAGAATTAAATAAATACTAAAAATCTCCAGTTAAGGAGATCCGGTCAAGAAACTTATTATGAAAGGAAAATTGCTATGTCACTAATTACATTAGTAATAGTATTGGTAGTTGTTGGGGTTGTTCTCTGGCTGATTAACAGCTACATCCCGATGCAGTCTACCATCAAGAAAATTTTGAATGTGGTAGTAGTTGTTGGGGTTGTTCTCTGGTTATTAAGTGCATTCGGAGTCATAGGAAATCTTAATACAATTCGTATCGGATAGTAAAGGTCTGTTTTTATTCTTTATTCGATATGGTATAAATACCGGCAGGGATTAGGAAATCATTAAAGGCTGATGTTGGTTTCAGTAATTTATTTGTGCTGAATGGATAAGAAATAAAAAAATCAATAGTGCTGAAAAGCATTGAACACATAGATCTTGATGTTAATGCAGTGACAAGGGTTGCCTTATCACTGCCGTTTAAATTACTTCTTATAATACTGCAAAGCTTCCGGCATATACTTTTTAAGATTATCAATTCTGGTTTGATCTGAAGGATGGGTACTTAAAAATTCCGGTGGTGAACCACCAGTTTTACTTTGTGACATTCTTGTCCAGAAATCTAGAGCCGCAGTCGGATTGTAACCAGCCATTGCCATAAAAATAAGTCCCAGCCTGTCTGCTTCACTTTCCTGCGTTCTACTGAATGGAAGAATCACACCAACAGTAGAACCCAAACCATAAGCCGTCATAAAAATATTCTGTGTTGTTTGGGATTCGTTTTGTATTGCAACTGATAGAGCAACACCACCTAATTCCTGCATTAAACCCTGGCTCATTCTTTCAGCACCATGTTGAGCAACTGCGTGTGAAATTTCGTGACCCATCACTACAGCTAATCCGGTTACATCTTGTGTTATGGGAAGTATTCCTGTATAAACAACAACTTTACCTCCCGGCATACACCAGGCATTTACCTCGGGGCTTTCAATCAGATTGAACTCCCAGGCATATCCATTCAGTTCGTTAGAGAGATTGTGCTGTGCAAAATATCTTTCAACAGCTTTTTGGATGTTTAATCCAACACTCTTTACCATGTTTGTGTTTTGAGCATCTGCGCTCAGTTTATTTTGTTGCAGGAATTCACCGTACTGCTGGAAACTTAATGCATTTAAATCTGCAGAGGAAATCAGATGAAGCTGAGATCTCCCAGTAATCGGAACAGTACTGCAATAATATAATGTCAGGGCAAGCAGAATAATCGGGGTAAATAATTTTAAAGATTTCATATTAAACATCTCGTTGTATTAATAATCTGTCGAAATATATAAATTTGTGTGAAGCGTAACAGTCGGGCAAAAGGATGAAAAAGGGTCTACATCCTTTAGATTAAAAAATCTAATTCCTTTTTCATCCCATTGACCGATTGAACCATTTTATTAATCTTCATAGTTTATCAATGAATTAAAATCTAATTGAGCCTAACCATATTTGTCAAAATTGCACTTGTCCTGATAATAATTTGGTTAATTGGAATCGTTGTGACACAAGATGCAGGTGGGCTATTTACGCTCTTCCATTAATTGCAATTATTATGATTATGGTTTCTGGTCACCTCGGGAGGATAAAAAATCCGAATGATTATTAAGTAACAATATTAGTAAGGAATAGAATATGGAAATATTTGTGCGTTATTTGTATAGAGATCACTTTCAGAGATCAATGAATTTATAGGTCTTAGAAAAGATTATTCTAATTATAATATAAATCAAAATCTTTAATTGTTTATTAGTTAATTTCACAAAAAAAGGAGTAGTTATGAGTAACCACATTAATGAAGGTGCGGTAAAGGTAATTGAAATCATCGGTATTTCTTCTAAGAGTTTCGATGATGCAATTGCCCAGGCAGTAAGTAAAGCTTCCAAAACTGTTAAGGGCATAACCGGATTTGAAGTAATAAAACATATGGCAAGTGTGGAAGATGGCAAGATAAAACAATACAAAGTCAATCTTAAGCTTGCTTTCCCTGTTGCATAAAAATTGAAAAGTATAATTATATCTCTACAAATTAAATACAATCCAGTTTTAGCATTATTTTCAGGAGGTTTTATGAAACTCTCGTTTTATTATCTATTAGCGATTATTCTATTACCTATCACATCAATTTTATCCCAGAGTGGCAACACCTATGTGGGTGCTGAAACTTGTGGTATGTGTCATAAAACTGAAAAGCAAGGGAGTCAGCTTTCAATCTGGCAAAACAGTGCTCACGCAAAAGCGTTTGAAACTTTAAAAACGGATACAGCTAATCAGATTGCTAAGGAAAAAGGTTTTTTAAAACCAGCGTCTGAAACCTGGGAATGCTTAAAATGCCATGTTACGGGTTATAACCTGGATGCAACAATGTTGGGTAAGAAATTTAAAGTTGAAGATGGTGTTCAATGTGAGACTTGCCATGGAGCCGGCTCAGCTTATAAAGATATGAAAGTGATGAAGGATAAAAAGTTAGCAATCGAAAAAGGATTAATTGTTCCTGATAAACTTGAGGAATTTTGTGTAAGCTGTCATAATAATGAAAGCCCGACTTTCGTAAAGATGGACTTTAATGAAGCTTGGAATAAAATTAAACATGATATTCCAAAAGAATAGAAATAATTTTACTTACTTACTTCACCTAATAGATGTAGTTCCTTTTTCATCCCATTGGTCTATTTCATTACTACAGTTTATTAAATAGGTTTTTACTGGTTAATTTAGTTAATGAAAGGAATCACCATGAAAGCAATATTAACTTTTGCATCAGTCTTAATAATGTTTGTTCTCGTTATCCCCATAAATGCCGGTGGAAAAGGTGAACTACAAAAACATTTCAGCGATGTGGCAAACAAAGTAAAAGCAACAGAGAACGTAGTAGAAAAACGTGCGATACTTGAAAATTCATTTAAGGTTATGTCAGAAGCTTTGGACAAAGTCCAAGGTTCTTTTTTAGTTTCTAAAGAAGATCAAGCTGGTATTGATAGATTAAAATCTATACTCAAAGAAAACCAGGATGAACTTGCAGGAATAAACGGCTATGAACGTGTTCCGGATTCGCAGCTTAATAACTTCTCTAATTACGTTGTACAAAATATGGCACAGGCTGATCAAACCATAACCATCAGTCTTATCGCTGCGCTATTGATAGTTATTATAATTATACTTGTGTTATAAAATCACTCTACAGGTGGTTATATAAATACGAAAACCAAAAAATCGATCTGTCAGCGGCACCCGCACTCCATATTCATGGTAGGGATGGGTTGCGTGGTGCTCGTTGCTCTTCTATCCAATTGCAGCCCTAAAATGTCTGTTCTGGAGGAAAATAAACAGACGATATACGAATCACTTAAGACACACTATTCGATCATATTCTTCATACATGGTGATAGTGATTATTCATATTACGATACAAGCGGTAACGAGTATGATGCAGATGAAGAAACTGTGAAAAACGCAAAAAAAGTTGCAGAGCAGAATCCAAATGCAGAGGTATTCATATTTCACCAAAGACCTAAAAAACACTTCCTGCTTTTTTTCCCTCAACGGGATGGTGAATTCTATTACTACCGCAACGGACAACTCATTGCAAATGAATTATATTGGCGCGACCAGGAAAAATCAAACTTCAATCTTGAAGCTGCCTTTTATCGCCAATATCACGCTGTTAATCAGGATAAGTTGATTAATATGTTTCTCTACTTTGGTCACGAAATTCCTGAGGTGGGTGGAGCCGGCTATGATGAATCATATCCAGATAGGACATTTACTATTGATGACCTTGCAAGCGGGATGAAAAACTTCACATCTGATTCTACAATATTTGATCTAACAATATTATCAACCTGTTTTGGAGGCACACCTTATACGATTGGCAAGCTCATGCCATTTACACAAACAATTATCGCTTCTCCTGAAAATCTTTATTTATCTTATTTCGATCTTCATTCGTTGGAAAGGTTAGATCTTAATTTGCAGGATGGAGATGTTCCGGCTTTTGCAAAAAGATTTGCCCGCCAATCGTTTGATAAACTGGCAAGTAGTATTGAAACAACGGTTAGTGTTGTTGTATATGATGTAAAAAGAGTACAAAATTTCGTAAACTCAGTTCAAAAGGATTATAATCAGACATTGAATAGTTTGAAAGGATTGACACAAGCCGACCTGGCAGCGATAGACCGTTGCGATTGTGCTGACATTCCTGCTTACCGAATCTCAACAATAAAAGATGGAGTTGATGTTTTGTACCAACCAGCAAGGTTCGGAAGATCAAAAAATAAACAGCGCCATTCAGGATGGGAATGCTGGAAGTATTAGTTTTAAAATGTACAGTCGAACCAATCTTTTGGTTAGTTCTAAAATTGTTTGGACGTGCGGAAAGACGTCCCTTTGGTAGCAGTATACTCATCTAAAAGATGTAGTCCCTTTTTCATCCCTTTGCCTGATTGAACAATCCTCAATTTCTGTATATCATAGTGGTGTATTCAGAAAACTATTACACTTAATATTCAATAAGCGTTTCCGACTTACGGGATATTAAGCTTATAAATGTTTTCAAATTATCTACGAGGAGCATTATGAAAAACAAATATTTCATCTTGGCAGTTTTCCTGCTTATTGCAGGATCTTTATTAACCGGTTGCAATAACAATCGAGATAAAACCGCTGAGGATGCTGCTGAAAGTATTGAACAAGCAAAGCAAGATTTAAAGAATACGGAGGCTCAATATGAAAAGGAATGGCAGCAATTCAAGAGTGACGCGGAATCAAGGATTAGTGCTAACGAAAAACGTATTAATGAACTCCAAAAGAAGCTTATAACAGCGAGTGAAAATTTCAAAGCTAAGTTTGAAAATAAAATTTTGACGTTGGAGCAAAAAAATATCGGGTTAAAGAAAAAGTTGAATGAATATAAGTATGAAGGAAAAGATAAATGGGAAACATTCAAACGAGAGTTTAATAATGATGTGGATAGTATTGGAAATGCAATTACTGATGTATTCACAAATAAAGATAACCATTAACTGATTTTCAAAGAAGTGTTCCTGGGGCTAACTAATAAGTACATTAACGGTATAATAGAAATATTTCCATATATTCCAGAGATTTAAGAAAGCATTGAAATTTATATCGAACGAAGCAGGTATTCTTCAATTAAGACTTTTTGCAGCTACCGTATGGCTATTGCTGTCCAAAGATTGATATAAAAAGCTACATGAAACAAGCGCAAATCAATTGATCGACGATGATTTTCTTTGGGCAGATTTTTTTCTTAGTGAGGTTACTATAGATGATGTGTACAACCATGAAAGTAAATGAAAATCAATCACACCAAATTATTTAAGAAACATTGGAGTTAAAACTATAACAAGCATACAAATAAAGCCAGGTCATGAAATCCGCATGTTTACGCTGGGATTTATAGGGCGCATTCTTGTGTTAAATATTATCAACAATGGTTGTGCTGTGACTAATAGTGATAAGAATCAGATTAAAAGCGAAGTACAACTGAAGAAGTTAATTCAAAACAACACCAACCGCCGTGGTATAAAAAACCTGATTGATTGCATTAGATTGTTTCGAAAACCTAATGCTGTGATGCTGTTTGTGCCCGCCAGCGCCCCGGTAGATTCAGTCATCAATGATCTTCTTCGAAACTTCTCTCTGGACAATCTTAGTCAGGCTAAGGCTCAACTTTTTCTGAAAAGATATAGTCCTAAAGGAAATTCTAAAGCAGTAGAACCAAATTTCTAATGGTTGGTAAGTGATCTTGGAAAATCCTTTTCGCGAGAAAAATATAAGCGCACCAAAGGACGTAGTTCCTTTCCCCAATTTAAACACATTATTCTCAGCCAATAGGATTAGTTCTTTTTTCATCCCTTTGCCTGATTGATTACCCTTACCCCCTTTTATAGTTTACTATAGGATTCAATAAAGTGATTTTGTAAAAATCCCTGTTGCAAGCACTTGTGTAAATTCGAATAATACATACTGAAGTAAGCAGGTTACAGTCACTATAGATATTAATATTTGTTTTATTAACAGGATGAGGAAAAAATGAAAAAATTAGTTTACTTACTGGTATTACTTGGTTTGGCTGCAATGAGCCAACCTAACCAGGCACAATTTAAAGATTGGGGAACTAAATTTGGTTTTCGCGGAAATGCACTTTTCCCTGAAAACGAATTTAGTAATCTTGGTTTTGGGGGGAATGATGACTTCTCTTTTGACTCCTATAAATTATCTTACCTAATTGAAGGATTCTTAGGAATAGAATTAACAAGAGCTGTAGAATTTCAGTTGGTGGCAGGATATGGCAGATATTCCGGCAAAGCTTTGTTTGGATCTGGTGTTGACTATGGAGAGTACCAAACCACCATTATTCCTCTTAATCTTAGATTAAGAGTAAGTCCCTGGGACGTTCCTGTATGGAATCCCTATTTTTATATTGGCGGCGGTATAATGAAATTCGATATTAATACTAAACCGAATGCCGGTGTTGGTGGTGTCCCGGTGGAAGATAATGGTTGGGTCGGTATAATACCTTTGGGTCTCGGGGCAGAATTTGCACTTACAGAAAATGTTCTGATTGATGTTTCGCTCGGTGGTGGTATTTCTACTTCTTACGACCTTGATGGTTATAGAAGTGGAGCTGATGATATCTGGGACTCATATTTTACTGTCGGAGTTGGTTTTACATTAACGGGAGAAAGCTGTTCGTCAGACAGAGATAATGATGGTCTTGGTAAATGTGATGAAGAAAAAATCGGGACTGATCCAAAAAATCCGGACACAGATGGTGATGGCTTAATGGACGGGGAAGAATATTTAACCTATAGTACAAATCCATTACAAGTAGATACAGATAACGATGGTCTGAATGACTATGCCGAAATAATGAAATATAAGACTAATCCTTTGAACGCCGACACAGACGGTGATGGCTTAAAAGACGGTGATGAGGTATTGAAATATAAGACTGATCCATTAAAGACTGACACAGACGGAGACGGCTTAACAGACGGCGATGAAGTGTTGAAATATAAGACTAAACCGTTAAAGGCTGATACAGACGGTGATAAACTGTCAGACGGCGATGAAGTATTGAAATATAAAACCGATCCGTTAAATAAAGATACAGACGGCGATGGCTTAAGTGATTATGTAGAAATAATGACTTACCAAACGAATCCTTTGAAAGCAGATACAGACGGCGGAACAGTTAATGATGGTATAGAAGTAAACCGTGGAACAGATCCGCTTGATCCCAAAGATGATGTAATAAAGATAAATGCTCCTATTGTTCTTGAAGGTATTACTTTCGCTACCAATAAATATGATATAACTCCCGAATCAGAAACGGTTCTGCAAGAAGGTGCACTTAAGACATTGCAAACCTATCCTGATATTACTGTTGAAATAAGTGGCCATACGGATAATGTCGGCAGCAACGCCTACAACCAGAAACTATCTCAGAGAAGAGCTGATGCTGTTAAAGCATGGCTTGTTGCAAGAGGTATCTCTGCCGATAGAATAATTGCTGTTGGTTATGGAGAGGAGAGACCAAGGGTTGCAAATAATACTTCTGAAAACAGGAGGTTAAACAGACGAATTGAGTTCAAACGAATTAAGTAATTTGATCTTACATCAGACTTAAAGGGTGTCTCTGGACACCCTTTTTTATTTTAAAGCCTAAAATCCTGCTTAATAACTTGAATCTAAAAATTCTCCGTGAAATAAATCTTCCGGATTACCCGGGAATTCCCTGCAAATAATTAGTTGTTCTCAACCAATAGTATTAACTCTTTATTCATCCCTTTGTCCGATTGTTTTGCTAAGGTTCTTCTCATACCTTTTAGTGTGTTTATAAAATGTCAATGCAAAAATCTGAACGCTTGCACAAATGTATATGCGAATAAATATGTTATATAATTTAGAGAAGTTCATGAGAATAGGAGTATTATCATTGAGTTACAGAAAAGAAAATATAATTCGTTTGGCTGCCATAATGTGTTCGATTACAGTAGCTATGCTCATCTTTAGTTGTTCTGATTCAACGTCGCCTGATCCTGGTGGGCAGGGACAAATTAAAATATCAATGGTTGATTCACCTGCAGGTTATAACGAGGTGAACATAGTTGTTATAAGAGTTGAAGTTCATGAAGCAGATGCTGAGTCAAACGATGGCTGGTTTGTAATAAACAATAATACCGCCACTTATGATCTGCTTTTATTAAGGAACGGAGCAAGTGTCGTACTTGGCAATCATTCACTTAATGCCGGGCACTATACACAAATAAGATTAATAATCGGGACAGGAAGTAACGTAGTTGTTGACGGAGTTACCTATCCTCTTGAAATTCCGAGCGGCGAACAATCCGGTGTTAAGCTTAATCATCAGTTCGAAATTCAATCCGGTTTACTTTATGAATTGCTTCTTGATTTTGATGCTGAACGATCAATAGTGCTTACAGGTAACGGACAGTATAAGCTGAAACCTGTTATTAGACTTATACCAGTTGTAATATCCGGATCCATTTCGGGCAAGATAAATCCGGTAAGCGCTACTGGCTTTGTTTATGCTATAAGCGGAACAGATACCGCACTTACAATTGCAGAACCAATCACCGGGTCATTCATGTTGATGGCATTATTACAGCAAACGTACAGAGTTGAAGTATTCTCAGCAGATCCTTCTTATAACGATTCAACCATTACCAATGTAGTTGTTGTTGTACAACATAATACGGATCTAGGTACAATCAGTTTAAGTCTCAAATAAATTTAGAAATCGATAAAAGGAGTTATAGTTATGAAAAAAAATATATTATTCTGCATGATCTTGGGTTTGATGATGATTATGGCAAAACCTATATCAGCGCAAGATCACGGATTTGGAATGGGAATTATTTTAGGTGAACCAACGGGGTTGAGCGCAAAACTGTGGACCTCGAGAGACAATGCTCTTGATTTTGCACTCGGTTTTGGCCTGGGAGGCGACCGTATTAAATACAAAGGCAACTATGATAACACCGGCCGCGTCCATTTTCATATGGATTATCTCTGGCACGCATTCAATGCAATAAGTTCAACTGAAAGGTTTCCTCTTTATTATGGAATCGGCGGAAGATTCAACACTGGTGGTGGTTATGACGGATCATTTGGTGTAAGAGGTGTATTTGGTATAGCCTGGTTCCCGCATTCAACCCCTATAGATGTATTTCTTGAGCTGGTGCCGGTGTTTCAGGTTACCCCACTAACCGGGTTAGGATTTGATGCCGGGCTGGGAATAAGATATTTCTTTTATTAAGAAAGAAAAGCAATTGTGTGTAATTTTTATAAAAAAGGATTTAGAAAATGAAAAATATGAAGAGCTTAATTTTAATTGCAACGGTAGCCGTATCTGTTTTTATTTATGGCTGCAGTGCTAGCAACGCTGTTAAAGGCGGTGTTATAGGCGGAGTCGGCGGTGGAGTTGTTGGAGGAGTTATTGGGGATCAGTTAGGTAATACCGTAATGGGTGCAATAATAGGTGCAGCAGTCGGCGGTACTGCCGGAGCTTTGATTGGAAACTATATGGATCAGCAAGCCGAAGAAATGGAGAATGATATTGCGGGTGCAAAAATAGAAAGGATTGGCGAAGGCATAAAAATTACTTTCGATTCTGGAATTCTATTTGAAACCAATTCTTCTGCACTTCAATACGAAGCCAAAAATAATATTTCCAAACTTGCGGTTATTCTTAATAAATATCCCGATACAAATATTCTGGTAACAGGACATACCGATTCTGACGGTACAGAGGAATACAACCAGGCATTATCTGAAAGAAGGGCTAAGTCGGTCTCAGATTATACGCTGGGACAAGGGATTAATTCATCAAGACTTTCAATTATAGGATTAGGTGAAAGCGAACCGGTATCATCAAATGAAACTGTTGAAGGGAAGCAACTTAACAGAAGAGTTGAGATTGCAATTTTTGCAAATGAAGATCTTAAAGATGCTGCTGAAAACGGAAATCTTTAATTAAGAGTTTCTGTTGTTTATATGAACATACTTTTATTATAAAAGTAAGATAGGATGAAGTTAAGATAGGAAAATGAATTCGTGAGCACCCGGTTAAAAAAATAAGTGCTCACGAATATTAAAATCCTCTATCAATATTATGGTTCCCGGGAAAGTAAAAAAGGTTACTCGAGATTCTTTTTAGTTTATACTCACTCTAAAGACGTAGTACCTTTTTCATCCCCTTGCTCGATTGAACTACGTTACTTCTCTTCATAGCTTTATAAGGCAATTGGCAAAAGTTTCGAAATGGGTTAATGAAAAAGATTTATGATACAACCGGTTTACTTTTGTGTTGTTGACAAAACAGTTTAAAACGAAGGATGCGGGAAAAACTAATTATGAAAGGAAAAAGACTATGTCATTAATTGGATTAGTGATTGTTTTGGTTGTTGTTGGGGTGGTTCTCTGGCTGATTAACAGCTTCATTCCGATGCAGTCTACCATCAAGAAAATCTTGAATGTGGTAGTAGTTATTGTAATGATTTTCTGGCTATTGAGTGCCTTTGGAGTTATTGATAGTATCGATACGATTCGTATCGGGTAGTCGCATGTCCAGATGTTGGTGTAAGTAAAGTACGCGAATCTACCAAAAGCTGCGTAGCGCATCGCCATTGGTACAATGCACGGATGGAACAGTAGGTCGAAAGATTAAGTTATGGTACTTATTATTTTATTAAAAGGAATCTTTATCGGTTTTGCAATGGCAGTGCCGGTTGGTCCCCTTGGTATAATGTGTATCCGCAGGACAATAACTGAAGGGAGATTACGCGGATTAATTATTGGTCTTGGAGCTGCAACCGCGGATTTGTTTTACGGCTGTGTTGCCGCATTTGGAATTACATTTATTTCGGATACACTTATTAGTCAGCGAATTTGGGTACGACTGGTTGGAGGAGTACTTCTTCTTTACCTGGGTATAAGAACATATCGTAAACTTCCTGCTGATCCGAATTTTCCTGTAAACAGTAGTGGAATTTTAAGATCATATCTCACAGCTTTTTTATTAACGCTAACTAATCCTTTGACCATTTTTGCTTTTATTGCCGTGTTTGCTGCACTTGGTTTAGGAAATGAAGTCATCATCTTTTCAGGATCAGCCCTTGTTCTGGGAGTTTTTATAGGCTCTTTTTTATGGTTTCTGTCTCTTAGCTCCGGTGTAATGCATTTTAGAAAGAAATTGGATCTAGTCGGTCTGAAATGGGTAAATAGAATTGCCGGCATTTTACTAACTATCTCAGGTGTCATTGTTATGCTGAGTTTGTTATGAATATTGTGTTACTTTTAAGAAAGTTTAATAGCCCTAATCAAATAGCGAATTCGATAAAAAATTTATTTCTCCGATAATAAAGGATTAGTTCCTTTTTCATCCCTTTGCGCGATTGAACCACAATACTTCTCTTCATAGCTTCATATATAGAATAAAAGGAAAGGATACTTACTATGTTATACACAATTGCGGTTGTTCTGATTGTTTTGTGGCTGCTTGGACTACTCACCACCTATACTATGGGGGGTGTTATCCACATTTTGTTAGCAATTGCAATTATAATGATTTTGGTAAGATTTATTAATGGTCGGCGTGTACTTTAATCTACAAATGATCACACAACAAGTATTGAGGCAGACTTCCTTAGAAAAATAATTGAGTACTAACTTACTAGTTGTTACAAAACAAAATAGTGTTGTGGGTATGATCACTCTGGGTTTGGAAAATTATAAAAGGGATTATAGTTATGAAAAAGAAATTCTTGTTCGGAATGGTTTTTGGTCTTGATGATGATCTTGACAAAACCAATTACAGCACAGGATCATGGATTTGGGATTGGAATTATTTTAGGAAAACCAACCGGAGTTGAGTGCAAAACTTTGGACGTCAAAGGAAAATGATTTTGATTTCGGTCTTGATCTGTCTATAGGTGGCGATTGTATCTCATACAAAGACAACTATGATAGAGGCGGCCGCGTACATTTTCACATGGATTATCTTTGGTACTCATTCAATGCAATACGCTCAATTGAAAGATTTCCTCTTTATTACGGAATTGGAGACTGGTTCAATATCGGTGGAAGTTTTAAAGGTTTATTTGGTATACAGGGTGTGTTTGGAATAACCTGGTTTCCCCATTCAACTCCGATAGATATATCTTTTGAATTAGTACCGGCATTACAGCCTACATCATCAAGTGGACTTGGAATCGACGCAGGGCTGGGGACAATATATATTTCTTTGAATAGGAGAATATAATTGGGAGCAGTTTATTTTCAGTTGTATATTATTCTATATGTACAGGTTTTAAAGAAATAATCTAAATATAGTTGTATATGATAAAGCTAATTTTAAAAAAAGATTAACGACACTGTTTAGGAATATAAGCAGAATATGTATGCTAAATACGATAGCTCATATTCCAATAATAATATACAGATAGTCAATAAATTACCCGCTCAACAAAAGCACAATTCAAACTTGATCCTTTGCACATCCAAATGATTTAATCCCTTTTTCATCCTTTTGTACGATTGAATTAAGATAGTTCTCTTGATAGCTTAATAAAGGATAAGATGGTTTTTCTTTATAGGTAAGTTACTGGGCACAAGCATACATAAATTGAGTTCTAAGTTTATATGTAAAATCCCAAATAAAAATGTAACACATAATATTTAAGTAGGTAAACATTATGAATAAAATAGAAAAAAGATTCTTAGTCATTATGTCCCTAGTTACAGTAGTGCTCTTTTTATTCTTCGGCAGCGGTGAAATAATGACTGGCGTTATGAATGGAAAGATGAGCGATAACGGTTGGTTAGGAAGCAATAGCTGGTGGTGGTTCTCTAATACAGTTATACTCATTTGGGGTATCTCTTTGAGCTGGTTATTTTATAGAAAGAGATATTAACCCCATCACGATCTACCATAACAATTGCAACGAAGAACGAAGATGAACGAAAAAACGAATATTAAAAAGCTGTACTCTTTTCTACCAACTGATGTGGATGGATTCGATTCCCTGGCCGAACTTGCATTGGATATGCGATGGTCGTGGAGCCATTACGCCGACGAAGTATGGCGAAAACTGGATCCCGCGCTGTGGGACTTTACTCAAAATCCATGGGTAATACTTCAGACTGTCTCGCGCGATATGCTTGAGAGCAAGTTAGCGGATCCTTTGTTTCGTAAGGAAGTAAATAACCTAATCAAAATAAAAAATCAAGCCACAGAATTACCAGCGTGGTTTCAGCAAAATTATCCGAAGACTTCTTTAACCTGCATCGCTTATTTTAGCATGGAATTCATGTTGAGCGAGGCGCTGCCAATATATTCAGGCGGTCTCGGTAATGTTGCCGGCGACCAGCTTAAAGCTGCCAGCGATTTGGGCGTACCAGTGATCGGCGTGGGACTGCTGTATCAGCAGGGCTATTTTCGCCAGATAATTGATAATGATGGAGCTCAGCAGGCACTGTTCCCATATAACGACCCGGGACAATTGCCGATAACACCTCTTTTAAAACCGAATGGGGATTGGCTGCGTCTGGAAATTGCACTTCCGGGTTATTCGGTGTGGCTGCGCGCCTGGCAGGTGCAGGTCGGCAGAATTAAGCTTTACTTGCTTGATACCAACGACACTGCGAACTTTCCGGCTCATAGAGGTATTGCAAGCGAGCTTTATGGAGGCGGGCCGGAGCTGCGGCTTAAGCAAGAGATCATACTCGGGATCGGAGGATGGCGCCTGCTCGCCGCTCTCAATATCCATCCGGAGGTTTGCCACTTAAATGAAGGACACGCTGCTTTCGCAGTTCTGGAACGTGCAAGAAGTTTCATGGAAGAAACAGGTCAGTCATTTAAAGCCGCATTATATGTCACTCGAGCCGGAAATCTTTTCACCACCCACACGGCTGTAGCTGCAGGCTTTGACTGTTTTACTCCGACCCTAATCCATCAATACATAGGCGGTTATGCAGAAAAGAAACTCGGCATAAAGCTTAAAGATTTGCTGGCTCTGGGCCGACGGAATCCTAAAGACTCGTCGGAAAGTTTCAATATGGCCTATCTGGCGGTACGCGGGAGCGGGGCTGTGAATGGTGTAAGCCGCTTGCATGGTCAAGTCAGCCGTCACCTTTTTGAATCTATCTTTCCGCGCTGGCCGGTAGATGAAGTGCCTGTCGGGTTCGTAACAAACGGAGTACATATGCCTACATGGGATTCGGCGGCAGCCGACGAGCTTTGGACTGAGGCTTGCGGAAAAGAACGTTGGCTGGGAACGACGGAAAATTTGAATAAGAACATTCGCCGTATTTCCGATAAAAAGCTCTGGAAATTTCGTACTGTGGCCATCAAGTCTTTAGTTGAATATGCTCGTGAACGGCTGTCCAGGCAGCTTGCTGAGTCAGGCGCATCGACCGAAATAGTTAACGATACGAAATATTTATTTAATCCAAACGCATTAACACTCGGTTTCGCACGCCGCTTTGCGACATACAAGAGACCGAATCTTCTGTTGCATAACCCGCAGCGACTTATTCGCCTGTTGTGCAACACGCAGCATCCCGTACAACTCATTATAGCCGGCAAAGCCCATCCGCAAGATCTGGCCGGGCAAAAACTGATTCAGGAATGGGTGCATTTTATCCGTCAACATGAGGTGCGCCGGCATGCGGTATTCCTTAGCGACTATGATATGCATTTAACCGGGCATCTTGTACAGGGCGTGGATGTCTGGATTAATACACCGCGGCGGCCGTGGGAAGCAAGCGGAACCAGCGGCATGAAAGTTCTTGTCAATGGCGGAATCAATCTATCGGAGCTTGACGGCTGGTGGGCAGAAGCATATACACCGGAAGTCGGATGGGCGCTGGGAGACGGCAAGGAACATGGCGATGATCCGGCTTGGGACGCTGCCGAAGCAAATGCACTTTACGACCTTCTCGAGCAAGAGGTTATTCCCGAATTTTATAATCGTGATGAAAATGGTATTCCTAAAGCATGGATAGCACGTATTCGCGAAAGCATGGCGATTTTAACGCCTCGTTTCTCAGCCAACCGAACTGTCCAGGAGTATACCGGGCAGTATTATCTTCCAGCTACTGCGTCCTATCTTAAGCGTGCTTCAGGTAAAGGTGCAGAGGGCAAAAAGTATTTAAACTGGCAGGATACTCTGGAACAAAATTGGGCGGCAATACGTTTCGGCGAAATAAAATTTGAAACCAAAGGACAGCAGTATGTATTCGAAGTTAAGGTGTATCTAAACCACATCGAACCGGATTCAGTTAGAGTGGAACTTTATGCTGATGGTATAAATGACGGTACTCCGGTAAAGCAGGAGATGAAACTCATTAGTAAATCGAAAGACATTGCAAACGGATGGCTCTATGGTGTGCAAGTACTGGCAAGCCGACCTGCAACAGATTATACGGCAAGAGTGATACCGCGATATGACGGAATTGCTATTCCGCTGGAAGCGGCGCAAATCCTTTGGCAGAGTTGATACTATTTCGAATAGAGGATTGTGATTAAAAAACAT
>Ga0307425_1001134_pt1 | contig 16263 bp, 16 predicted proteins | sample SalMarWE160330MG_FD_202152 | JGI IMG/M metagenome (GOLD analysis project Ga0307425, IMG submission 202152) | Salt marsh sediment microbial communities from the Plum Island Ecosystem LTER, Massachusetts, United States - WE1603-30 | ecosystem: Environmental > Aquatic > Marine > Intertidal zone >... | reverse complement strand
CGGATACATAACCCTCGGGCAGCCCTCGACCACCCTTTCAGGCGGGGAATCCCAGCGGGTCAAACTGGCTGCCGAACTGGCCAGGAAGGATACGGGCAAGACCCTGTATATCCTCGATGAGCCGACAACGGGACTGCATTTTGACGACATACGGATCCTCCTGGAGGTCCTGAATAAACTGGTTGACCGGGGCAATACAGTGATCGTGATCGAACATAACATGGACGTGATCAAGGTTGCCGATTACATCATTGACCTTGGAAAGGAGGGGGGATTGCGGGGTGGCGAGGTCATGTGCACCGGGACCCCGGAAGAAATTTCCCGGTGCAGGACCAGTTATACGGCAGGATTTCTGAGGGAGGAACTTAAACGCAGCTCACCCGCCTGACATTTGCAGATTTTTCCTAACTTGAGCCTTCCAATAAAAAGAGTTGCATATGAGCAGTGACGAAAAAATCATCAAGGCATTCGAGCAAAAGAACTGGAATGAGATACAGGCTGCAGATTCCTGGAAGATCTTCAAGATCCTTTCAGAGTTTGTCGAAGGATTCGAAAAGCTGGCCCGTATCGGTCCCTGTGTATCGATATTCGGTTCCGCAAGGACCACCCCCGACAATCCCTATTTCAAACTTGCAGAGGAAATAGCCTACAAGCTTACCCAGAGGGGTTACGGTGTGATCACGGGCGGAGGGCCCGGGATCATGGAGGCCGCCAATATGGGTGCCAAGCGCGGGAGGGGGAAATCCGTCGGGATCAACATCGACCTTCCCCTCGAGCAGGAGCCCAATCTTTTCATCGATACGGATAAACTGATCACCTTCGATCATTTCTTTGTCCGGAAAGTGATGTTCATGAAATATGCCCAGGGATTTATCGTCCTGCCCGGGGGATTCGGCACCTTCGACGAGCTTTTCGAGGCCATCACCCTGATCCAGACAGAAAAGACCGGGCAATTTCCGATCGTCCTGGTAGGAAAAACCTACTGGTCCGGTCTTATAGACTGGATCCGGGAAGTCATGCTGGAAAGGGAAAAGAACATCAGTCCAAAAGATATGGAGCTGTTCATCCTGGTGGACACTGCCGAAGAGGCCGTGGAACACATCGATGAGTTCTATTCAAAGTATATACTGAGTCCCAATTTTTAGCAACCCGGGGTATTGTTCCCGCGTATATGGCTGCATAACAAAGGTTTGGTTCTGATTCATATTGTTAATTTTTATTTTTGAATTGTAGGGAAATAATTATGATATTTACCTACTAAATGTAAAATACTGATAATCTTATGATTAAATCGTTGAGCGCCCTTTTCATTCTCGGGATCTGGTCCTTTGCGCTGAAATCGCAGAATCCGATCACCGTCCGAATGAGTGTTCCTGCCGAGGTAGTAGCGGGACAGGAATTTCTGGTTTCCGTGGAGATTCAAAAAGGAGAACTTGAAGAATTCTCGAGATTCCAGCAGGAATTGCCTGCCGGTCTGATAGCCGTTCAGGAAAATTCGGGATCTGCGGATTTCAGTTTTGAAAACCAGAGAGTTCGGTTCCTCTGGCTGAAACTGCCGGCCGAATCGAACCTGAGCATCAGCTATAAAGTCCGGGTGAACGAACGGCTGAAAGGTACCCTGACGCTGTTCGGTGAATTCTCCTATGTTGAGAAAAATGAACGAAAATCAATCGTCATTGATAAAAAAGTTGTGGAGATCCTTCCTTCTCCGGAAGTAGCTGCCGACCAGCAGATTGACATAGCAAACTTTGCCGCCGTGATGGCCAGGGAACACACCGCTGCGAGTCCCGCCCTCGGGATCACCTGCATCCGGCAGACCCCTTATGCCTCCAGGACCGGGAACGACATTCTGGTAAACCTCCTGGTATACAAAAAGGACATGAACAAGTTTGCCAAGATCGAAGAGAAGATCCCGGAAGGATTCGAGGCGGTGAGCATGGAATCACAGGACGGGCTTTTCACTTTCAAGGACAGGGTGGCCAAGTTCGTCTGGATGAACCTGCCGGATGTACCCGGCTTCAAGGTATCCTACAGGCTCATACCCCAGGCCGGGAAAACCCTCAGCGACCTCCGGATCTCCGGTGTCCTCTCGTACATCCAGGAAGGCCGTAACATCACGGTGGACGTGGTGCAGAAGGACATCGACCTTGCAGAGGTCGACGAATCCAACATTGAAGCCACGCTGGCCATGCTTGACAGGGGAGAAACCCCGGCGGTTACAAAACCCGGAAGCGGGCAGGCTGAAACGATGAAAACACCTCCGCCCAGGGAGGAAACGCCAACAAAAGTGGAAACCCAGGTAAAAGAGAAAACCCCGGCAACCCAGGAGACTGTTGCAAGAGAAAGCAAGCCTGCCGTGCAGCCCGGTTCTTCGAGGATTCCTTCAGCCCAGCTCCTGCCCGTCTACGACGGGGTGTACTTCCGTATCCAGCTTGCCGCCACCAGGCAATTTACGGATGCCGGCAGTTCCTTTGAGGCATACCGGCTGTCCCGTCCTGTCCTGGTGGAACAGCACGATGGCCTGTACAAATATACCGCCGGATCCTTCCCGACGTATCCCCAGGCGCGTGAATTCAAGAATGCTGCAATCTCCAGGGGGATCAGCGGGGCCTTTATCGTGGCTTACAGAAACGGCAGGAGGATCGATGTAATGGATGCCATCCAGGCAACCGGGGGCAAATGATCTTGGAATGAGGTTTCGGCATTTGATAACGGGTATTCTTTTCCTTGCGGCTTTGCTGTGGGGACGGGAATTGCGTGCACAGGAGATCAATTTCGATTCCCTGCTGATACGCAAGGTTACCGTAGAGAACCCGACCTACATGCCCGTTATCGGATTTGCCGCCGGCACCATGAACTTTTTCGGGGATGTGAGGAATTCTTACGCCACTCCCCTGACCAGTAAATACGGACTGAGGATCAATGTTTCCTCCCCGCCCTTTGACCGGAAACGAACCTTCCTGGTCAATTTTTACCTCCTGATGGGGGAGGTAACCGGCAATGAGCGGTCCCTTACCAACCTGGAACGCAACCTCAATTTCCAGTCCGACATCACATCCTTCGGCATTAACCTTGAATACAATTTCGGCCACCTGTTCAAAAAGGAATCGCCCGTTCTGAAGCCATTTGTTTCTGTGGGCTTTGAACCTTTCATGTTCAGTGCCAAGGGAGATCTTTACAGGGGGGCGGATGCCTATTATTACTGGTCGGACGGTACCATAAGGGACATCCCCGAATCCCTGGGCGATGAGGTAGGGAACAGGGTTTTGATGCGGGACTGGACCTTTGAGACAGACCTTCGTGATGCGGATCTTTACGGGCTGGGGAATTACAGCCAGTTTAACTTTGCCATACCCTTTGATGCGGGGTTGGACTTCAATGTGAGTCCCCGTATGAAATTCAGGCTCGGAGCCTCCTTTCACCTGACCTTTACCGACCTGATCGATAATGTGAGCTGGGAGGGACAGGGGATCGTCGGGAACAAGGCCAACGACCATTTCCTGTATACCTACCTGAGCCTCCATCTCGACCTGTTCTCGGAGCCAAAGGTCCGGACCGAGGAGCTTTTGTTTGCTGAGCTGGATGATTTTGATTACCTGATGTTTGAAGACGATGACAACGACGGGGTGCTGAACGGGTCGGATGATTGTCCCGGTACACCCGCCGGGGTTGAAGTGGATTCCCTGGGATGTCCGCTCGACGGTGACCTGGACGGCGTTCCGGATTACCTTGACCGGGAAGACTCACGTCCGGGCGCCATCGTCGATTCCGTCGGGGTGGAAATGAGCGAGGATGAACTGATCCGCCTGCTGTCGACCCGTGAAGCCGTTGCCCGGAAGGATCTTTACCTTTACATCACACCACAGCAGCAAACCGCACGGATGACCATGGCTGACCTGCCGGAGAAATTCCATGTCCTGGATAAGGACGGGAATGCATATCTCAGTTTCGATGAACTGCTGCTTGCGATCAACGATTTCTTTGATTACCATTCCTTCATGGACACCCAGGAGGTATACCAGGTAATCAACTTTTTCTTTGCCCAGTAGCACTCCGTTACCGGACCCTGCCGAGGCGCTCCATGTCCCGCTTCAGATCCTTCTGCTTGATGGCTTCCCGCTTGTCGTACTGCTTTTTCCCGCGGACCAGTGCGATCTCGGCCTTTGCCAGTCCCTTTTCATTGATGAACACCCGCAGCGCCACGATGGTGAGTCCCTTTTCCCGGGTCTGCTTCTCGAGCCTGTTCAGTTCCCTCCGGTTCATCAGCAGCTTCCTGTCCCTGTAAGGTTCGTGGTTGTAATGCGTAGCGTGATCGTACTCGGAGATCCTCATATTCCTGATCCATAGCTCGTTCTTTACGAAATAGCAATAGGAATCCGCCAGGCTGGCCTTTCCCATGCGGAGGGACTTGATCTCGGTCCCCTTCAGCTGCATGCCTGCCACGAATTTCTCGAGTATCTCGTAGTTGAAATACGCTTTCTTGTTCTTTATGTTGATCCTGTTCTCCATGGATTGATCCGTGGTCCCTCAAAACGGGCTGCTAAGTTAATAAGAAATTTTGCGAACTTTATCCTCATGGTTCCGGAGAGCGAAGTATTCAACCTGATCACGGTCCTCGGGCACACCGCCGGCGGAAAGACCCGGTTTGCCGCATGCCTGGCCGACAGGACGGGGGGGGAAGTGATCTCGGCCGATTCCAGGCAGGTTTACCGCCGCATGAACCTGGGCACGGGCAAGGATTACCTGGATTACCTGGTGGACGGGCGGACCGTCCCCTACCATCTTGTCGACATGCTCGAACCCGGTTATGAATACAATGTTTTCGAATACCAGAGGGATTTTCTCAGGGTTTACCGGGAGATCAAGGGCAGGGGAAAGCTTGCCCTACTCTGCGGGGGAAGCGGTTTGTACATCGAAGCGGTGCTGAAGGGTTACCGGCTCATCCGGGTCCCCGTCAACCCCTCACTCCGTGATGAACTTAGCACACAGAGCATGGAGGAACTGGCCGACAGGCTGGCCTCGTTCAGGAAACTTCATAACAAAACGGACACGGAGAACCGCAAGCGCTTGCTGCGCGCCCTGGAGATCGAAACCTATTACAGGGATCATCCGCAGTTTGACGATGATTACCCTGCACTCCGGCCCCTCATACTCGGGATCCGGTTCGACCGGGATGAAAGGAGAAAAAGGATCAGCAAGCGTCTGAATGCGCGCCTGAAGGAGGGCATGGTGGAGGAGGTTGAAGCCCTGCTGAGGGAGGGGGTGCCGGAGGGGAAAATGATCTATTATGGCCTTGAATACCGGTACATTACCGAATACCTCTGCGGGGAAACGGATTACGAGGAAATGGTCTCCGGGCTGGAAACCGCCATCCACCAGTTTGCAAAGCGTCAGATGACCTGGTTCAGGGGAATGGAACGAAGGGGACTGAGAATACACTGGATGGACGGCATGCTCCCGATGGAAGAGAAGCTTGACCGGGCTTTGGAATTATTCAAGGGAACATCTTCCGCGGCGAACACCTGATGCCCGGTTCGGGTTGCCGAGGGGGAAAGGTATCTAAAAATCCCACTGGACCTGGCTCATCAGGAAGACAAGGGCGAGGATGATCAGGAAATTAAGGACCGTGACCAGGTAATTATAACTTCCCCTGTTGTTTTTGAACCTCCTCCGGATCATGATCCCTATGTTGGGTATGAAAAAAGACAAAAGAACGATGATGTAATAGATCGCGGAGGTCCCGTTTTCAATGTTCTCCTCCGTATTTACTTCATTATCGGCAAAGAACAGGACCAGGTATACGAAAGCCAGGAAGAAGGCAAGGTAGACCAGGTAGGACAGTTTCAGTGCCATGGTCGAAAGCTTGCGTTTCCTGTGAAGCCGGAAGGGTTTCAGGATGATGATCGCAATGATGTAGACGAACAGAAAGGTGGCGATGAAAATGAAATGCAGCAGAAACTGGAAAAAATTATTCATTTTCCGGCCCTTTGGTTTCCGCTAAAATAAGAAAAATAATCCACTGAGGGGCTCAGCTCACTATTTCACGGAGTTTCAGCCACTATTTCCGGGGGACTCAGCGCACTATTTCAGCCACCTGTCCAGCCATCCGAAAAATTCCCGCTGCCAGAGAATGGCATTCTGGGGTTTCTGCACGAAGTGCGTTTCTTCGGGGAATACCAGCAACCTGGCGGGAATGTCCCTTATCCGGGCCGCATTGAACGCTTCCAGGCTCTGGGTGTAGGGCACCCGAAGATCCATTTCCCCGGTAATGATCAGGATGGGTGTGTCCCAGTCCTGTATATGCCTGTGCGGCGAAAACTGGTAATTTCTCGGCGTGGGCTTCTCCCAGTAAGGTCCCCCGTTATCAAAGTTCACGAAGAAGGTTTCCTCGGTAGCCGCGTACATGCTTTCCAGGTTAAATATCCCGCAATGGGAAATGAATGCCTTGAACCTGCCCTCGTGGATGCCTTCGAGGTAGAAGGTGGAATAGCCCCCGTAGCTGGCCCCGATCGCCCCGAGCCTTTCCTCGTCCACATAGGGTTCCCTGCTCAGGGCATCGATGGCGCTCAGGTAATCCTTCATGTTCTGTCCCCCGTAATCGGTCGAGATCTGCAGTTGCCATTCCTGCCCGAAGGTAGGAACCCCCCTCCGGTTCGGCGCCACCACGATGTAACCGTGCGCCGCCATCAGCTGGTAGTTCCAGCGGTAATGGAAATCGGGATTCACGGCATTCTGGGGTCCCCCTCCGCAAAAAAGAAGGGCCGGGTATTTTTTCCCCGGGTCAAAGTCGGGCGGGTAGACCACCCATACCAGCATCTCCCTTTTGTCCGTGGTCTTCACCCAGCGTGCCTCGTACTTAGGCACGGTAATGTGGTCATAAATGTTCTTGTTGGTGAAGGTGACCTGGGTAGTTTCGCCGCTTGCCGGATCGATGCGGAAGATCTCAGTCGCATAGTCTATGTCCTGTCGGGTGCCCACAAGTGCATCGCCTGCAAATGCAAAGGAGCCCCAGGTATAGGGCCCGTCGGTGATCTGGCTAATCTCCCGGGTTGAGGGATCCATCTCCCAGATGTGAAAGGTCGCGTGTATCCCGCTGATAAAATAAATCATTCCGTCTTTCCATGCGATCTGTTCGACATCCTGGTCGAATCCTTTGCTCAGGTATTCCATCTTGCCCGTTCCCAGGTCAAGCATGAACAGCCTTCCCTGGTCTGCCTCGTACCCGGGGGTGGCCATGCTCTGAAAGGCAATCTTGCTCCCGTCTTCCGAGAAGGAGGGGTAGCGGTCATAACCGGGCATGCCTTCGGTGAGGTTTTTTGTGGTGCCGGAGGCAAGATCGTAAAGGTAGATGTCGGAATTGGTGCTGAGGGCATATTCCCTGCCCTGCATTTTTTTACAGGTATAGGCGATCTTAGTGCCGTCCGGGCTCCATGCCAGTTCGGCGATGTCGAAATACGGGGAAAGCGGGGCATCCCAGCGTTCACCCGGCATGATGTCCAGTGGTTCTCCCAGTCCCCCTTCACCATACTCTGCCACGAAGATATGGCTGTATTTATAATCGTGCCAGGTATTCCAGTGCCGGTACATCAGGTCGTCGATGATCCGGACATTGGACAGCGGAAGATCCGGGTAGATCTCCTGGGGGGTTTTGTCGAGCTTCACATCCATGGTCAGAAGGATATGGGACCCGTCCGGTGAATACAGGTAATCGTTGATGTCTCCCCCGACCGATGAAACCTGCCTTTTCCCTTCCCCGGAAGGGTTCATCTCCCAGAGCTGGGATGACCCGGATGCGGAGCTGAGGTAACCGATCCTTTTGCCGCCGGGGGTCCACCGGGGACTCCCGTACTTGCCCATTCCGTCGGTCAGGCAGACCGGGTCGCCGCCCCCGGACGGGATCCTGTAAATATCGCTGATGCTGTTATTGGTTTTGACATCGTAACGGGTGACCGTATAGATCACCTCCTTTCCGTCGGGAGAGAGCTGCATGTCACCGACCCTCCCGAACTTCCAGAGGATATCGGCGGTCAGGACGCCCCCTTCGATCTCTTCGCGGGTGAGCATTCCGGAAAAATCACCTTCGATCCCTTTGGGTTCGGGTGTCTTTGTGCATGAAAAGAGAATGAGGCCCGTGCAGAGCAGGGCAGGAATGAAAATACGCTTCATGGCTGTCTGGTTTATAGGGTTATGCATGGCTGCCGTTATAGGCTTCCACGATCTTGGTTTCGATCTGTTCAGCGAGCTCCGGGTTATCGGCAAACAGCTGCTTGACGGCATCGCGTCCCTGTCCCAGTTTGGTTTCCTCGTAACTGAACCAGGAACCGCTTTTCTTTATGATGTTCAGGTCCACCCCGAGGTCGATGATCTCCCCGGTCCGGGAGATCCCCTGCCCGTACATGATGTCGAATTCCGCCTTCTTGAACGGGGGGGCCAGTTTATTCTTGACGATCTTGACGCGGGTCCGGTTCCCGGTTATTTCCTCCCCTTCCTTGAGCTGGCCTATGCGGCGGATATCGACACGCACCGAGGAATAGAATTTCAGGGCATTCCCTCCTGTGGTGGTTTCCGGGTTCCCGAACATGACCCCGATCTTTTCCCTGAGCTGGTTGATGAACATGCAGGTGGTGCGGGTCTTGCTGATGTTGGCCGTCAGTTTCCTTAAGGCCTGCGACATCAGCCTGGCCTGGAGTCCCATTTTGGAATCGCCCATTTCCCCTTCGATCTCGGCTCTCGGGGTGAGGGCGGCAACGGAATCGATCACGATAATGTCGATGGCACCGGATCGGATCAGGTGGTCGGCTATCTCCAGGGCCTGCTCCCCGTCGTCGGGCTGGGAAATGTAAAGGTTTTCAACATCGACCCCAAGTTTTTCCGCGTAAAAGCGGTCAAAGGCATGCTCTGCATCGATGAAGGCTGCGATCCCCCCTGCTTTCTGGGCCTCGGCGATGGCATGGATGGCCAGGGTGGTCTTCCCGGATGATTCGGGACCAAAGATCTCGATCACCCTTCCCCTGGGGTATCCACCAACCCCCAGTGCCACATCCAGGGATATGGAGCCCGAGGGAATGGCCGCAACTTTTACTACGGCAGAGTCCCCCATCTTCATAATAGTGCCCTTGCCATAATCTTTATCTATTTTGTCAAGCGTGAGTTGCAGCGCCTTCTGTTTCTCCTGCCTGATCTTATTTCCGTTCGATTCTTCGCTCATTATGCTATTGGATTAGTGTTTTCGGTGATTTCCCGGGCTATCCGTTTGAGAATCAGGCAAGTGCCTCCAGGATCTGTTCCGTATGGTTTTTGGTATCGACCTTGTCGAATATCCTGATGATGGTTCCCTTCTCATCGATGATAAAGGTTTTGCGGAGGATGCCTTCGTACTGCTTCCCGTACATCTTCTTGATCCCCCATGCCCCGTAAGCCTTCAGCACCGATTTTTCGGTATCGGAGATCAGGTTGAACGGAAGATCGTATTTCGAAATGAATTTCTGATGCGATTTTTCACTGTCGGCGCTTACCCCGATCACATGAAAACCCCTGTCGGTCAGTTCTTTATGATTGTCCCTCAGGTTACAGGCCTCGGCCGTGCAGCCCGGTGTATCATCCTTGGGGTAGAAATACAGGATCACCTTCTTCCCTTTCAGGTCCCCCAGCGAAATCCTTTTCCCCTGCTGGTCTGTCCCTCTGAAATCCGGGGCCTTCATTCCTTCTTTGAGTACTGCCATGGCATAAGTCATTTTGGTGAACGTAAAATTACAAAGATTGAAACAAAATCCACCCCCGGCATTTCCCGCAAAAGCAAAATATATTTGCTATTTTCGCTCTATGCCTTTATGGCCACAGGATGCAAATCTATGTATCCGTTAAACATATTTATCAACAGTATGTTCAAATCCGCTTTCAAGGGGACGCTCTGCCTGGTTCTGCTTATTGTCCTGATGACCAGCCCGGCTTATTCCACGCCCCTCCGCGTTAATCCGGCATCCCTCCCGGACACTCTCCTTCCTGCGTTGCCCGATTCCGGTCCTGCCGAAACCATTGCGGTTCGCGACAGCATTCCGGGATATCTGGATGCCCCGATCTATAACCGGGTGCTGGACCGGGCCATCGGGTACCAGAAAAGGGCCGATTCGCTGGATAGGCTTGCAGTCGAATGGAGGAAGGAAGCCTCGGGGATGGACGACCCGGTTTCAAGGGGCAGGCTGCAGGGAAGGATCGTGCAGGTTGAAGACAGTGCCGGGATTTACAACATGCTGGCAAATGAAAATTTTGACTACCTCAGCGCCAGCCTCCCGGAGGAAAGGAAGGAAATCACCCGGCATCCCTTCCTGGTCAGGGATGCCGTGCTGAACGGCATCACCGTGTACCATTACAACCTTACGGATGAATTCATGGACCGGCTCGATGCGATCCGGGAGAAGCCGGATGCGGGAGGAAGCGGTAGGGCTGCCGCGCGGGAACCTGCCGGCCAGGGCCATGCGGTCAAAGCGGGAAAACTGCCATCCGGTGAAACCACGGGTTTCCGCATCCTGGATTCAAGTCCATACGGACCCGGGCAGCCATTTGAGCAGGATTATACCATTCCCCAGGGAGTTTTTTACCGCATCCAGCTGGCCGTATACAGCAAGGCGGTGGATCCCGGGCAGTTCGGGGGACTGACGCCCATTACCACCGAATCCGTCCCAGGAAAAGATTTAACCCGGTATTTCGCCGGTAAATTTACCCGGATGGATGAGGCAAAGGCCGCGCTGACCAAAATCCGGGCCATGGGCTACCCGGATGCCTTCATCATCGGGTATTACAACGGGCAGAAAAGCAGCTTCAGCAAACTGAAGGCCCTTGAGGAATAGTTGAAACCGAAAGAAATTATTACTTTTGTTCAGGCAAGCACGAAATATGATGGCAAAGAACGAGAAAACCAGGGAATTTCCGATCATCGAAGAAACCAGTGACGTGGAGGGCAAGGCTGAGAATTCGCTCATACTCCACAACGATGAAGTGAATACCTTTGACTTTGTGATCGATAGCCTGATCGAGGTATGCAGCCATACCACGGAGCAGGCGGAACAGTGCACATACCTGGTGCATTACAAGGGGAAGTGCGACGTGAAATCGGGGAGTTTTGATTTCCTGAGGCCATTGAGGCATGCCCTGGTTGACAGGGGACTGAAGGCTACCATAGAATAGGCTAATCCATTTACCGAGATGTCGATACTGGCAATCATCCTGCTCCTCCTTCTGGGAATCTTTCTGTTCATCGTGGAATTCCTGCTGGTTCCCGGTATTACCATAGCCGGCATCGGAGGGGCCATCGTGATGGCAGCGGCCGTGTATTTTGCCTATACCCAGCACGGGAATACGGTGGGGAATTACACCCTTGTGGGCACCCTGTTCCTGATGGTGGGGATCGGTGCCTATGTTCTCAGGGCAAAGACATGGCGAAGGCTGATGCTGAACAAGGATCTGGACGGCAAGGTGGAAGTGGGACTGGAGGAGGACAGGATCAAAGTGGGTGACCGCGGAGAATGCGTTACCCGCATGGCCCCGGTCGGGAAGGTCATGATCAACGGGCTTTCTGTCGAGGGAAAATGCCAGTGGGGATTCCTTGACCCCCATACACCTGTGGAAGTAATAAAAGTGATGAATACTCAAGTAATAGTCAAACCAATTAAAACAGAATAAATATGGGATCTATTGGAATTTACATTGTAATCATTGTTGGGTCCATCATTGGCCTGTGGATCATTTTTTATTTCATACCGGTCGGACTCTGGTTCTCCGCCCTGATTTCAGGTGTGCGGATCTCGCTGCTACAGCTCATCCTCATGCGCTGGAGGAAAGTGCCCCCGTCCGTCATTGCCAGGGCCATGATCGAGGCGCATAAAGCGGGACTGAAAGATATCAAGAGGGATGAAATGGAAGCCCACTACCTGGCCGGGGGACACGTAGAAAAGGTCATCCATGCCCTGGTATCGGCGAATAAGGCCAACCTTGACCTCTCCTTCCGGATGGCCACGGCCATCGACCTGGCAGGCCGGGATATCTTCGAGGCCGTCCAGATGAGCGTGAATCCGAAAGTAATTGATACACCGCCTGTTGCCGCCGTGGCAAAGGACGGCATCCAGCTGATTGCGAAGGCCAGGGTTACGGTAAGGGCCAACATCAAGCAGCTGGTCGGGGGTGCCGGCGAGGAAACCGTGCTTGCCAGGGTAGGTGAGGGAATCGTATCCTCGATTGGCTCGGCCGATTCGCACAAGGCCGTGCTTGAAAATCCGGATTCCATTTCAAAGGTGGTGCTGAACAAGGGACTGGATGCAGGGACGGCCTTCGAGATCCTTTCCATCGATATCGCCGATATTGACATCGGCAAGAACATCGGTGCCCAGCTTCAGACCGACCAGGCGGAGGCGGACAAGAAGATCGCCCAGGCCAAGGCCGAGGAGCGCCGTGCCATGGCAGTGGCCCTCGAGCAGGAAATGCTTGCCAAGGCCCAGGAAGCCCGTGCCAAGGTGATCGAGGCCGAAGTCGAGATCCCGCTGGCCATGGCCGATTCCTTCCGCAAGGGGAACCTCGGCATCATGGACTACTATAAATTCCAGAACATCCAGGCCGACACGGACATGCGGACATCCATCTCCAAGAGCGCAGGCGGCAGGGGGGATAAGAGTAAAAAATAGGAGTCCCGCAGGATCTTCCGGTTCCCCTATCAAAGAATAATTCCCGGCCTGCCCCGGATTCACCCGGGGCAGCAAGTCGGGATTTTTTTTATCTTTATCGGGTGCGATCACCCTCTTCCATCAAAACCCCCCTTACCGGCCTGGCCATCCTGGCAGTCCTGGGTCCCTCCATCGTCTGGGCATCCGAATACATCGGTTCCGGGGAGGTGATCCTGGCCACCCGGAACGGGGCCATTTTCGGTACGGGGATCATCTGGGTGATCGTCAGCGGGATCTTCCTCAAGTTCTGGATCGGGATGAGCGGTGCCCGCTATACGGTCTGCACCGGGGAAGGGATGATCGACATGTTCTCCCGCATGCCGGGTCCCCGTAACTGGGCCGTCTGGATCGTGCTGGTGGCCCAGTTCATCTCGGCTATCATCGCCATCGGTTCCATCGCCACCGCCTCAGGGGTCTTCCTGAGCAGCCTGTTCCCCATCAGCAATTCCATCGGGGGCTGGCTCGTGACCGTTTTTGCCTTCCTGGTGGCCTGGATGGGGAAATTCAACTGGATTAAGGTGGTGATGAGCTTTCTTGTCCTGGTCATGATCATCGGGGTGCTCTGGGTTGCTGCAGTGGTATTCCCGGGCTGGCCGGAGTTTTTCAGGGGATTCATCCCCCGCATCCCCCCGGTTCCGGGCTGGGCGCTGGACCAGGGCGTGGGCAGCAATCCCTGGAGGGAGATCCTGCCCCTGCTGGGATGGGGTGCCGGGGGATTTGCCAGCCAGGTATGGTACAGTTACTGGGTCATCGGTGCCGGATACGGGGCTGCGAAAAAAGATGTTTTTGGCAAACCTGCCGATATCGTGAGGCTGAAAGACATGGACCGGGAGGATGCGGTAAAGCTTAAGGGATGGTGCCGGATCGTTTATTTCGATTCCAGCCTGGCCATCGTGATCGGCATCGTGATCACCCTGGGCTTCATGATCGCCGGGGCCGGGGTCCTGGGTCCCGCCCGGCTCGCTCCCAACGGGGAAAAAGTGGCCATCCAGCTTTCCGGGATATTCTCCTCCAAATGGGGCAGTGCGGGAGGCATCCTGTTCCTCCTGGGGGGCTCCGCTGCGCTGATCGGGACCCTGGTGGGACAGCTGGCGGGCTGGCCGCGGCTGCTTGCGGATTCCTTCCGGATATGCATTCCGGGTTTTGCCCGGAAGCTTACCTGGATCATGCAGTTCAGGCTTTTCCTGGTATTTTTCTTCCTGTCCAACATGATCATCGTGTACAGCTTCAACCTTCGTCCCGTGATACTGATTAAACTGGGGGCCATACTGGACGGCCTGCTGCTCACTCCCCTGCAGGCGCTGTGGATCGGCATCGGCCTTTACCTGGTCCTTCCCAGGCTTTACAAACCGGAGATCGGGAAAATGCTGAAACCGGGATGGCCGTTGGGCGTGGGACTTGCCATTGCTTTCCTCGTATTCGGCTATTTCTGCCTGGTCCAGCTGCCGGCGGTGTTCTGAACCGAATGCGGAATGTCCCGCTGACTTTCAATCCGAAGTTATTTTTTGTAAATTTACTCACCGAACCAATTAAAATAAATGAGATGGAACTGAAACATAAAAAAGCGGTCCTGCTGGTTGCCGCAGCCCTTCTCCTGCTTCCGGCATATGCCCAGCAGAAGATCAGCAACGTGGAGTTTGATGGCGATAAGACGGAAGTCCTGAAATCCACCTCGACCTCATACGGTAAGGGAATCCTTTCCTCGGGGGAAGCGATCACGAACGAATGCCTGAAGGGGATCTGCTACGTTACCATTGATTACAAAGGGCGGAAGATACAGACCCCCATCGGGGAAACGATCACCAACGCAACCATTTTTGAATACGACTTCGGCGGGGACGGGGATAAGGAACTCGTCGTGGTCAACGACCATAAGGGGACCTCGATACTTTTCGTATTTGCCTATGCCAGGGGAATCATACAACCGCTCTTCCAGAAGGAAATATTCAATAACCGTACGGTCATCAAGCCGTATTATATTGAACTTTATTCACCGGGGGGACTCGACACGATCTGGAATTATTACCAGGGGATCTTCTGGGTGATGAAACCGGCTGAATTCTAGGCCGGGATAACGGGAACAGGGAGTATGCCGGGCAGGGTTCCCGGGCTCCCGTTCGTAACGTCACTAAGCAGGCGCCCGATAGCCACGATATCGATGGAGGTCTCGTGCATGGTGCCCATCCAGCGGGGACAACGGTTCGCGTTCAGGGGGATGCCCACAACCGGGACCCCGGCTTTCATGCAAAGCCTCATTCCCCATACCAGCTCAACCACGCAGGCAATGCCGAGCACCCCGATGCTGCCGTGTTTTGCATAAAGGCCGGCCAGGAGTTTCTCCACCTTTCCCCTGCTCAGGATGTAGGGATTGATGTCCATATCCTCCAGTAAGCTGCTGACCCGGTTTATGTAACAGGTTTTAACGCAATGTTTGCAGCGGTAATCGGTCTCGTCCGGCATGGCTTTGCAGTCATCCTGTCTTTCCTTCAGGCAGTAGGGAAGGAGCGCTATTTTGAACCGGGCCTGCCTGAACTTTTCGAGATGAACCCGGTTGACAAGCTCGAATTCAAGCATGTACAGGTAATACTGCTCCCTGCTGCTCAGCAGGGTAGGGTCCCTCAGCCTCCTGTACGGGCCGACCGACCTGGTGTGCAGTTCAACATCCCGCATATACTGCGAAAGGACTTCCCTTCCGCGGTTCAAAATATAGGCAAGCGCAGGGGTGTCCGGAATTTCCATGCGGGCCGTATTTTTCAGGTCAACTGGTTTTTTCAGGGCAGCTTTCCGGAGCTTTTTCCGGTTTTCACTGGCCGATTGCAGAAATTCCAGCAGCCTCTCCTCCGTCCAGCCGGTATGTTTGAGAACCTCGTCCGCAAGTTCCGCTATACACGTGTAGAACCCTTCAGTCCCACTGCCCTCCCCGAAAAGGGAATAGGTTTTGCCGGATATGGGATGGTAATCGTCCACGGTGTGCAGGAATTATCTGTTTGGTCAGGGTATTGCCAGGGATCGGGTTTTTGGGTTTATCCGGGACATTGTTGGTTATATCAGGGGAGTTCGACTAGTAAGGGGACTAATTTACTCAATTTTACCGGTCCATAGGCATTGACTCGCATGCAAGCATTTTATAATTTGCAGCTTCGTTTAACCAAAACCCAATCCAATGAAATTTCTTAAATGGCTTCTTTACATCGTGCTTGTTCTGGTGGCAATTGTCCTGATCGTTCCCCTCTTCCTGCCCGCAACTGTGGAGGTGACTGCAGAAAAGGATGTTGCGGTATCCCCGGAACAGGTTTTTCAGAACGCGGCAACCTATACGGACCGCAATGCATGGGATCCCTGGCTAACGACCGAACCGGATGCTGAATACACCATTGAACCGAAGCCGGGTTATGTCGGATCGGTATATACATGGAATGGCAGGAAAATCAAGACCGGCAGGATGGTCGTGGATTCCGTGGTATTCGGCAAATACATTGCTTCGATGATCTATTTTGGCAAGGATCCCGAGCCCAGCCTGGTGGAATGGAACCTTGAGAAGACAGAAACG
>Ga0307425_1001133_pt1 | contig 16263 bp, 10 predicted proteins | sample SalMarWE160330MG_FD_202152 | JGI IMG/M metagenome (GOLD analysis project Ga0307425, IMG submission 202152) | Salt marsh sediment microbial communities from the Plum Island Ecosystem LTER, Massachusetts, United States - WE1603-30 | ecosystem: Environmental > Aquatic > Marine > Intertidal zone >... | reverse complement strand
CTTGTGCCTCGCAATGGCAGGCGGGTCTGCGGATGGGGAAAGAGATGTCTGAAGAAAAGAAGACGACAAGAAGAGGGATTGCAGCAGCCAAGCCCTTGAAAAAGCTTATGGCTGACTATTTTTATGAAATGGATGATGCGGCAAAAACGGGTTCCCGGAAGATTGCCTGGTGTACCAGCGTGGGGCCTGCCGAACTCTTAAGGGGTATGGGTTTCCTGGTTTATTATCCTGAAAACCACGGGGCCATGTTAGGGGCGACCCGAATGTCCACGGATTTGATCCCATATGCCAATGCCATGGGATATTCGCCCGATATCTGTTCCTACCTGACCTGTGATGTAGGTTCTTATCTCCAGAAAAAAACCCCCCTGACCATGGCCTATAACATCGAGTCGGTCCCCAGGCCCGACGTTCTCGTTTTCAATACCAACCAGTGCAGGGACGTGCAGGACTGGTTTGCCTGGTATTCACGGGAACTCAACGTGCCGCTCGTGGGAGTACACACCCATAGAGATATCGGTGATATCAGGGCGTATCAGATCAAAGATATTGCCAGCCAGATAGAAGACCTTGTGCCCGAACTGGAAAAAGTGACCGGTGAGAAATTCGACATAGATCGTTTCAAGGAGGCAGTGGGGCATTCAAGGCGTACCTCCGAACTCTGGAGGGCCTGTCTTGAGGCGGCCGCGGCGATCCCTTCTCCATGGACCTTTTTTGATGCAACCATTCATATGGCCCCGGCAGTGGTTTCACGGGGCACTAAGGAGGCCAATGACTATTACGAACTGCTCCTGCCGGAACTGCAGCAGAGGGTCAAGGATGGCGTGGCCGCGGTAGAAGGAGAAAAACACCGGCTGTACTGGGAGGGTATGCCGATCTGGGGTAAACTCAGGGCACTCTCCGAGCAGTTTTATTCCCTCAAGACCTGTGTCGTGGCCTCTACCTATTGCAATAGCTGGATTTTTGACCAGCTTGATCCGGATGAGCCTTTTGAAAGCATGGGCCTGGCCTATACAGAGCTTTTTATTGTCAGAGATGAGCCTTACAAGGAACAGTACATCACGGATTGCTACAACAGGTTCAAATTTGACGGCATTCTGTTTCACGATGCAAAGACGTGTCCGAATAACTCAAACAATCGCTATGGTATGCCTGAAAGATTAAGCGAGAAGCTCGGGGTACCGGTCCTCACTATCAACGGGGACCTGTGCGATTTAAGATGTTATTCTGAGGAGCAGGCCAAGACCAATATCGAAGCCTTTATAGAGCAGTTGGAAGAGGGGTAGAAATAGTAGTGGCGTGTTCCGAAAGTTCTTTCTGCAAAATTGGCAGTTTAAGTTGCCTGTGTAATAGTAATCGAATAACGATCAAGGAATGACGAGTGACGAAATAAAACAAAAGTAAACATTCGTAATTCGGGACTCGGCGGTGACCTCGATTGTTGAAGAAAGATGTTGGTAGTTTATTAAGGCGCAAGGTTCTCTCTCAGACTTTTTACGAACGTATTAAAGGTAGCGTGGTATGACCAACAAGCAACCCGCAACCCCGCTGAAGTCGGGATCTTCGACTCGCAACCCGCTTTTCGTAGGTGTTGATGTCGGGGCATCCCGGACCAAGGTGGCCATCCTTGATACGGAAAAGAGATTGCTTGGACATGCAGTAAGGAAATCCGGGACAGATTTCAGTGAGACGGCAGAGATTTGCCTGAAAGCCTCCCTGAACATGGCCGGCGCCTTGAGAGAAAATATGGCAAGCTGCGTTTCTACCGGCTACGGGAGGAAGAACGTCCTGTTCAGCGACGAAACAAAGACAGAGATCGGATGCCACGCCAAGGGTTGTTATCACTATTTCCCTATGGCGATGACCATTATTGATATCGGTGGCCAGGATAATAAGATCATCAAGGTGGATGCCCAGGGCCGGCGCCTGAATTTTAAGATGAACCGGAAATGTGCTGCCGGCACAGGCGCCTTTTTAGAAGAGATGTCTATGCGCTTGGGGATACCGCTTGAAGAGATGGATTCCTTGGCCCGAAAATCCACAGAGATGGTGGAGTTAGGCAGCTACTGCACTGTTTTTTCGGGGACAGAGGTCTTGGAGAAGATCAGACAGGGAAAGAAAGTTCCGGATATTGTGAAAGGGCTTTTTTTCTCGGTGATCAAGAGGGTCCTTGAGATGGATTCCCTTACAGACCGGGTGGCAATGACGGGCGGGGTCGTGGCACATAATCCGATCCTCGTGGAGATGGTTGAAGAGATAACTGCTCATGAAATATTGGTTCCCGAGCACCCACAGTTAACCGGGGCCGTGGGTGCAGCTCTCTTTGCCATGGCCGAGAGAAGCACCTGAAGTGAAATAATGTAACCTATTTTTTTCGGTGAGGCCCCTTATTTTTGCCATCGCTACCACCAAAGATGAATGAAAAATGAGTAATGACCAATGATAAATGACAAAGGGGAGGGATTGAAATGAACATAAGCAAATGGACGCATGCAGGCACCATCTTAAAGATGAACGCCCTTAACTATCCGGATAAGCTGGGGTGGCAGGACAAAAACCAGGAATTCAGCTTTAAGGAGTGGAATGAAAGATCCTGCCGCTTCGCCAATGGACTCAAGGATTTGGGTGTGGGGCACAAGGACACCTTTGCGGTTCTCGCCTTTAACAGGGGCGAATGGATGGATATATATGCGGGCTGTGCCAAGGGGGGGCAGTTGGTTGTGCCGATCATGTTCAGGTTGGCAGGCCCTGATATAGAATACATTACCAACCATTCCGAATGTAAGGCGATCGTAGTGGAGGCCCCTTTCGTGGAATTGATAGACAGCATTAAGGATAAGCTGCCAATCCCTGAGGGCAACTATATTTATATGGGAGACGGTCCGGTGCCTGACGGGTATGTGGGATATGAGGATCTTTTGGCCAAATCCTCCCCTGATGAGCCGGATATTATGGTGGATTCTGCCGATATATGGGTAATAATGTACACATCCGGGACAACGGGCCGACCAAAAGGGGTAATGAGAACCCATGAAAGCACTGTGGCCCAGTATTATCTGAACGACATTAACATGGGGCTCAGACCCACTGACAAAGTTATGCTGGTTATGCCCATGTGCCATATCAACTCCATATTCTACTCATTTGCGTACACCATGGTTTCAGCGCCGGTATTTGTTTACAACATGGTGAGCTTTGATCCTCAAGATCTGCTGACCACTATTGCAAATTACAAAATCACGTTTACCTCACTTGTTCCTACCCATTATATTATGCTGCTTGCCCTGCCGGATAATATCAAGAACAACCTCGATGTCTCCTCCATCAGGCAGCTTCTCATTTCTTCCGCGCCGGCGAGGAAGGACCTGAAACTGGCCATTATGGAGTACTTCAAAAATGCCGAACTCTGGGAGGCATACGGCAGCACCGAAGGGGGATTGGTGACCTTGCTCAGGCCGGAAGATCAGTTCAAGAAGTTGGGGTCCATCGGAAAGGAGATATTCGGGACCGACCGGATCAGGATACTGGACGAGGAGAGAAATGAGGTCCCGGATGGTGAGGTTGGGGAGCTCTTTTACCGGACCCCCATGCTTTTTAAAGAGTATCTGAAAGAGCCGGAGAAGAGCAAAGAGGCCTTTGAGGGAGAATGGTCATCGGCAGGGGACATGGGCAAGAGGGATGAGGACGGCTATTACACGCTCATGGACCGGAAGGCCAATATGATTATCACGGGGGGTGAAAATGTCTACCCTTCGGAAGTGGAAAGCGCTGTGGGGGCCCACGAGGCGGTTAGAGACATTGCGGTAATCGGTATCCCTGATGATAAATGGGGTGAGGCCATTAAGGCGATTGTGGTGCTCAACGACGATTATGAAGAGAGTGAAGAAATGGCAAAAGATATTATGGACTTTAGCCGTGGGAAGATAGCCGGATTCAAACGACCGAAGAGCGTTGATTTTGTTAAAGATGAAGAGATGCCCAGGACACCCCAAGGAAAGATCCTCCACCGCATTCTAAGAGAACAGTACGGGAAATGGGGACAAGATTAATTTCTGTAATTTAGGGATTTAGGAATTAACAAGGGATACTGCATTCAATTTTTCATTTCTGCCATGATTCATTTTGTGGCTCGTTCTACCAATTTATTAATCGCAAACCCCAAAAAGAGTATCTTGAAGTGTATGGGAATGAAAAGTAGGTTAGCTTAAACACATTATACTTAAAAATCTAATTGAACTGGAGGACTATGAACATGTTGACAAAAGCTTTCGTACCTTACAAAGGTTATTACTCAACCCCTTTCAGCAGATGGCAGGGGAGCATGGCCAATGAAAACGCGATCGTTTTGGCCGGAAATACATCCAAGAGATGGTTGGCGGAGAAAAACTGGGATCCCAAGATGTTTGACTACCTTATCCTCGGTATTACCATCAGCCAACACCATCAGTTTTATTCAAGCCCCTGGGCCGCTGCCCTGATCGGTGCGGGAGAAATACCCGGGGTGGCCCTTAGCCAGGCATGTACCACCTCCACTACCTGTATTTACCAGGCAGCCATGGGAGTGGACACCGGTCTTTACGGGGCCTGCTATACCCTGATGACAGACAGGTGCTCAAATGGACCCCACACCGTCTGGCCAAACCCCATGGGTCCGGGCGGTGAAGTGATCTCGGAAAACTGGTTGATGGATAATTTTAGAGGTGATCCTAACGTGGGTCTGCAGATGATCGAGACTGCCGAAAACGTTGCCAAAGAGGGGAAGATCACAAAGGAACAGTGCGATGAACTGACCCTGAGGCGTTACCAGCAATATTTGGATGCCCTGGCAGACGACAGGGCCTTTCAGAAGAGATATATGTTCCCCGCGGAGGTGAAGGTATCTAGGAAAAAGACCAAACTCGTCGAAGAGGACGAAGGGGTTACTCCGTGTACGGAAGAGGGATTGGCCAGGCTTAAACCGGTTATCCCGGGTGGTGTGCTCTCTTTTGGGGCACAGACCTTTCCGGCAGACGGCAACTGCGCGTTAGTGGTTACTACCGAGGAAAAGGCTAAGGAACTGAGCGCAGATCCATCCATTCCGATACAGGTCATATCCTATGGTTATTCAAGGACCAAACCGGGTTATATGGCCGCAGCGCCTGTCCCGGCGTCAAAAATGGCCCTTGAAAATGCCGGTCTCAAGATAGGGGATATGAAAATAGTAAAAACCCATAATCCCTTTATTGTGAATGACCTTTATTTTGCGCAGCAGATGGGGATTGAAGCAGCAGGGACGGAAGATCTTGGGTTTAATAACTATGGTTGTTCCATGATATACGGGCATCCCCAGGGACCGACCGCCGGCCGCATTATCATTGAAGGGCTGGAAGAAATCGCCATGAAGGGGGGCGGTTATTTCCTATGGACAGGATGTGCTGCCGGAGATACCGGTGGTGCCATTATCTTCAAGGTCGGCTGATCCCTTCAAATGGCTATTGACCCTGCCGGTTATATCTGGTAAAAAAAGACCGTCCTGTCGTATACAGGATGGTCTTTTTTTGAACTGCTCCCGGGCTGAAAATCGGGGAATATCCCCTATGCGTATGTGGAATTTCAGCTCATTTAAATATTGCCGAGTTGTAAGTGGATAGAGAAGAAATAGGCAGATGGATGTCGTAATTCTGGGAATTGCCACCCTGATCGGTCTTTATATGGCAGCCAATATTGGTGCCAACGACCTTGCAAACGCCATGGGGACGTCGGTGGGTTCCGGCGCGATCACCCTTAACCAGGCCGTGGTGATATCGATTATCGGCAATACCCTTGGGGCGGTTTTAGCAGGAGGATATGTAACAAATACCATCAGCAAGGGGATCATCGATCCGGCCTTATTGGCCGGTGATCCGAATAAACTGCTGTTGGGGATGTTTGCCGCCCTGGTCTCTGCCGGGATCTGTGTCCATGCGGCCACGCTTCTGGGTCTACCGGTTTCCACCACTCACGCCATTGTCGGTGCCGTGGTGGGTTTTGGTGTTTTGAGTGTCGGGGTCGATGCGGTAACCTGGAGCAAGATCATTTCAATTTGCGCAAGCTGGGTTATTTCACCCATCGGAGGTGCCTTGATAGCAGGCGGCATCTACTATTTTGCCGAAAAAAGGATTATGACAGTGAAAGACCCCATTGGGGCATCGGAACGTTATGCTCCTGTCATGATTTTTTTGGTTTTTTTGGTACTGATCCTCTCGCTCATATTCAAGGGGTTAAAAAATCTTCATATTGATATCGGTTTTTTTCCCACCGTATTGTTGACAATTCCATGCGCTGCTGTATTCGGTGGAGTTGGTCGCTGGTGGGTTCGCTGGCAGGTACGTGCTGAATTCAAGCCGCGACCTGAGCAAGTCGATTATTCCCCTGTTGATCGCCTGTTTGCCCAGCTTCAGATACTCACCGCATGTTATATCGCCTTTGCCCATGGTGCCAATGATGTGGCCAATGCCATTGGTCCCCTTGCGGCCATCTTTTCGGTGGTCAAGACCCATACCGTTGCCCTCAGTGTGGAAGTGCCGTTCTGGATGCTTTTTATAGGGGGTGTTGCAGTGGGCGGCGGGCTTTTGGCCTTTGGAACACGTGTCATGGATACCATCGGCAGACATATAACTGAGATCACCCCGATACGTGGTTTTTGTTCTCAATTCGGGGCTGCCACCACAATCCTGCTCTGCTCGAGGCTCGGTTTTCCCGTCTCGACGACTCACGTCCTGGTCGGTTCAGTGGTGGGGGTCGGTATCATGAGGGGGATGGGTGCCCTTGACCTGCGTGTTCTCAAAAATATCGGCCTGTCATGGATTGTGACCCTGCCGTTCACAATTCTTTTATCCATGGGTTTGTATGGTTTTCTTACATGGGTTCTGTTATAATACAATTTTGCTGGAGGGAGAAACATTATGCGCCTTTTATTAAGCTCCTTGTTCCTTGAGTCACCTTTTGAAAACCTGCAAAGACACGCCGACAAGGTTAAGGAGTGTGCGCACCTTTTCAGGGAGGCGGCGATCTGTCATGCTGAAGAGAAATGCGAAGAGTTCGATGCGTTGACGGATCGGGTGGCGAAGTTAGAGAGCGAGGCCGATGCCATCAAACGGAACATCCGGAATCACCTGCCCAGGGGGATACTGATGCCGGTCGATAAGTTCCAATTCCTTCAATACTTAGGAGAGCAGGATAAGGTGGTGGATGAAGTGGAAGCGGCCCTATACTGGCTCTCCTTTAGGCCAAAGGGCCTGCCAAAGGAGATCGCTCCGGATTTTCTGCATCTGGTGGAATCCGTCATTCCCCCTATTGAAAAATTAGCGGAACTGGTCCTCATGGCAACGAAGTTCTTCCGGGGTAAATCGGGCAGTCAGAGGGAGAAGATGAAAAGCCTTATTCACGATATCCGCCAGCATGAAAAAGAGGCTGATCTACTGGAGCAGGAATTGAAGGGGCTGGCGTTTCGTACCATTCAGGATGCACTGGTCGTATTTCACACGGTTCGTTTAGTAGAGATTGTGGGCGAAATCGCGGACCACGCACAGAATGCCTCAGACCGCATGCGGACCATGATAGCCAAATAGCGACATATGGAAAAAGCGCGCGACCATTGCATCCGATGCGGTGAGTGTTGCCTCCGTTCCAGTCCTTCCCTCCAGATCATCGACGCCCCCCTCGTATATGAAAGCGTAATTAACAAATCCGATCTTTATACCGTCCGTGTCGGTGAGCTTGTCCGGGATAACATCCGGGACGAGCTGAAAGTAACTGATACGGAATTGATCAAGGTCAGAGAGAAGGAGGCTGGCGGAGGATGTATTTTTTATGATGACGCTGAAAAGGCATGCAACATTTACGGGAACAGACCGGCCCAGTGCAAAGCCTTGGCCTGCTGGGATGAGAGCGAATTCATGCGGGTTTATGCCAAACCCAAGGCAGGCAGAAAAGAGATCATCCACGACCCGACCCTTTTACACCTCATAGAGGAGCACGAAAAGAGATGCGCATACGCCCAACTTGAGGGTTGTGTAAAGAGGATCGAGAGAGATGGAGAAACGGCGGTTGAAAAGATCCTCGAAATACTGAAATTTGACCACAACATCAGATTGTTGATCCCGGAAAAATTAGGCGTTGACTCCGATGAAATGGACCTTATCCTTGGCCGGCCCCTCACCAAGACCATCGCCATGTTCGGTCTGAAGGTTGTGCGGGAGCCGGATGGATCTTTTTTTCTTACCGTGCTGGAGTCTTCCTCCTGAATTTCATTTTAGATAAGCCCTCGATAAACAAAAAAAGGAGGCCCGAATCCCCGGGGCCTCCTTTTTTAATGTTAAATATTATCGGCTTAGAACAGGCCTTTTACCTCGCCGGTTGCGGTATCCACGTCAACGCGCCTGAAGGCCGGATTGGAGCTGGTGCCCGGCATCAGGCTGATGGTCCCGGCGCATGGGCAGAGGAACTTCGCGCCCGAGTAGATCAACACGTCCTGGATGGGGAGGGTCCAGCCCTTGGGCACACCCTTGAGTGTTACGTCATGGGTAAGGCTCAGGTGTGTTTTTACCATCATGGTGGCAAAATCATCATATTTGGAGTCGGCCTCGAGCATCTTGGCCTTTGCCTCCGCATCCGGGGTCCAGGAAACGCCATCGGCCCCGTAGACCTCTTTTGCGATCTTTTCCACGCGGTCGCGCAGCTTCATTTCAATGGGATAGAGGAAATCGAAGTTGGTTTCTTCTTCGCACGCCTCTTTAACGGCCTCGGCAAACTCAATGGCACCGTCTCCACCGTCAGCCCAGTGGGTGGACTTGGCGCAGCGAGCGCCAGCCGCCTCTGCGGCCTTTCTGACCATTTCGACCTCGGCATCCGTATCCGTATGGAAACAGTTGATGCAGACCACCGGATTGATGCCGGATTTGCGAATGGTGTTAATATGATGGACCATGTTCGCGCAGCCCTTTTCAAGGAGTTCCAGGTTCTCTTTGGTGTACGCATCGTCAAGGGGCAGGCCTGCCACGACCTTTGGCCCGCCGCCATGCATCTTGAGTGCACGAATGGTAGAGGTGAGCACCGATACATGGGGCTTGAGGCCGCTGTTTCGGCATTTTACGTTCCAGAATTTCTCAAAACCGATGTCAGCGCCAAACCCGCTCTCCGTGATATGATAGTCAAACAGCTTCAGACCCACGCGGTCGGCAATAATGGACGACTGGCCCACGGCGATATTGGCAAAAGGTCCGGCATGCACCATGCAAGGCTGGTATTCTGCCGTGCACATGAGCGTGGGGTTAATGGTATTTCGCATCCATGCGGTCATGGCGCCACCGCATTCCAGGTCGCCCGTGGTCACGGGTTTGCCCGATTTATCAAAGGCCACTGTGATATTGTCAAGGCGCTCTCTCAAATCCGCCAGATCCCTGATAACAGAAAGGATGGCCATACACTCGGAACCCACGGCAATGCCGAACTTGGACTGCATGGTAAATCCGTCCATGCGGCCGCCGATGCCGATGATGATATTTCGCAGGGTCTGGGCGCAAAAGTCGATAATCCAGCCCAATTCCACCCGGGTGGGATCGATGTCAAGACGGCGCATGCCGGTCAGCCTGTTCAACTGCTCGTCATTATAGTTCCGCTCATGCTGCATACGGGCGGTCATAGCCACCATGGCCAGGTTGTGGGCGTTCATGATGTCATTGATATCGCCGGTCAGGCCCAATGAAAACTCGGTCATGGGGATAAGGAGGGAATTACCGCCGCCGGCCGCGGTTCCCTTGATGTTCATGGTGGGGCCGCCTGACGGCTGCCTGAGGGCGCCGCCCACACTCAGCCCTAATTTGCCCATCCCTTCCATGAGACCGCACGAAGTGGTGCTTTTCCCTTCACCCAACGGGGTCGGGGTAATGGCCGTTACCTCAATGTACTTTCCATCGGGTTTGTCTTGGAGCCGGTCAATGATCTTTAGGAAATCGAGTTTGGCCAGCCTCCCCATTGCAAGGACCTCTTCTTTTTCAAGTCCCAGCTTCTCTCTCCACTCATCGGGCGTGGGCATGTTCTTTTCCGCTGCCTGGGAAATCTGCCAGTCAGCCATTTCTACTGCGTTATAAGCCATTTTGTTCGTCCTCCTTATGGGTTGATTTTTTGGTGCAGGGTTTATATCCTCACCGGTTTCTATGTTAAAACAGCCAAAAAATTAGGCGGTTTTTCTAAGGAAGCCCCTGCCTATCATAAAAAAAATAGGTCGTCAAGAACTCTTGTGAAATTTTGAACTTTCACTTGAAAATAGGACACTTGCCGAGTATTATAACCGGGACGGAATCCTGTCAGAGAAAAATGCAATATGAAGACGATTAGGCAGCAAATTATTGACCTCTTGAGTGAAGTGGAGATGAACGCCATTGAATTGTCTCAGGATCTTGGGATCCGGGAAAAGGAGGTTTATGAGCAACTGCCCCATATTGCACGGTCTGTGGCCTCGCAGGGAAAAAAGCTCGTCATCGAGCCTTCCCGTTGCCTGAAATGCGGGTATGTTTTTGAAGATCGAAAACGTTATACCCGGCCGGGTCGCTGCCCGCAATGCAGGGAAACGCATATTCAAAAGCCCACTTTCAAAATTCGATGACGAATTGGGCTTTTAGATAATATATCAATCAGTTAACCATATTTAAATGCAGGCAGGAGATATCATCATGTCAGAGAATCAGCGTTTGGGTTTTATCGGGGCCGGGAATATGGCAACCGCCCTTATCAAGGGGCTTATTGAAAGCGATGTTTACGGCCGTGAAGATCTGTTAGCTGCCGATAAAGATGAAGAGGCGTTGAAAAGGGTGTCTGGGAGCTTTGGGGTGAAATGCCATGCATCCAATCTCAAAGTAACAGCAGAGAGCTCGATTGTGGTGCTTGCGGTAAAGCCGCAGAACATGCGCGAGGCCTTAGAGGAGATGAAGGGGGCGATCGGTGATCATCATTTGATCATTTCCATTGCCGCTGGGATACCGCTGAGGATGATTGGCGAGATCGCGGGACGGAAAATACCACTTATCAGGGTCATGCCCAACACTCCCGCACTTGTCCAGGAGGGGGTGAGCGCATTAGCGGCCGGGATCTTGGCGACAGCCGAGCATATGGCTAAGGCCAAAGAAATTTTCGGGGCCGTTGGAGATACTGTTGTGGTAGAGGAGACTATGATGGATGCTGTAACCGCTCTTTCAGGGAGTGGTCCGGGGTATGTCTTCAGAATGATGGAATGTATGGTCGAGGCAGGGGTCACTGTTGGCCTGGAAAGAGAGACATCTCTTAGGCTCGTGGTTCAGACCTTCATGGGAGCGGCCCATTTGGCAAAGGAATCTGATGAGTCCCTGACTAAGCTGCGTCAGATGGTAACATCGCCTGGCGGGACAACAGCGGCAGGCTTAGCTGTGTTTGACGAGAAAGGACTGAAAGAGATCACCATGAAGGCGATTGACGCTGCGTGCAAGAGGTCTCTGGAATTGGGGAAAAACTATTGAGCAAGCCCTTAGTGAAAATAACAGTTTTCCGCAATGGGTATATCCGTTCAATTCAGCGAGGGTGGGGTGTAATGCCTTATCGCCCAGGCAGTTTATCGATCAGTTTTTTGTGACAGCTGATCGGCCCAAGCTAAAGATTTAAGATACCACCTTCCCGATTTCCTATTTGATCTCGAAGGGCCTGGCTAAAGCATTGTTCGTTTGGACTCTTATCCGACCGTGGCTATGCAAGTCTTATCTCAACGTTTTGGTGATGCGGATTGTTTTGGATACTGTCAAGGTGTCTCTGGTTTTCTAATACCCTGATTTGATGTGCTTCCCATGAGGTATCTTAACTCTCGATTCACCCTGGTGCGTGGTAATATCACTAATTTTACCTGGATTGCCCTGAATAGCATCTACCTGCAATCAAAATATATTGCAGATTGTTAGTATGTAAAATAATTTTGATGGGAAGTCGATTCAAGTATCATATCGGTAATCCAGCATTGAGAAGAAGGTCAAAACCTGCCTATTTCTCCAATTCCTCCTTAACAGCAAGCCCGACCTTTGCCAAGGTATACGGCTTCTTTATGTACTTGCCTGCCCCTAACTCCTGGGCAAGGTCCACTTCCTTTGTTTTGGCATACCCGCTGGCAATAACTGCCTTCTGCCCGGGACGGATCTTAACGATCTCCGCATAGGTCTCCCGACCGTTGATCCCTTTGGGCATGATCATATCAAGGAGGATTAGATCCACCTCGTATTCCTTCACATATTCAACGGCCTCTTCGCCACTTGAGACCGTTTCAGCATTATAACCTAATTTTGCGAGCATCCCGCCTGCAATCTCTCTCTGCCTTTCTTCATCGTCTACGACCAGAATCTTCTCTCCATGACCCAGGTAATCTTCCAAGGGAACCTCTTCCTTTTCGGCAGTTACTTCGTCTCTTGTCACCGGAAAGTAGAGTTCAAATACTGTGCCCTTCTCACTGGTATTTACGTTGATGTACCCCTTATGATCTTGGACCGTGTTCCACACAACCGCCAACCCAAGCCCTGTACCGCTCCTGCCCATTACCTTCTTGGTATAAAAAGGTTCAAAGATCCTCTCAAGATCACCAGGGGATATGCCCGAACCATCATCTGATATAGTGAGCATTACATATTCGCCTGTGCGGACATCCTCATATCCCTTCAAAGGTTCATCCAGATATCGGTTCTTGGTAGATATGGTAATTACACCGCTTCCTTCAATCGCCTCTGAGGCATTGGTTACCAGATTCATCAGGATCTTCTTGATGTGGGTTGGAGAACAATTTATATTCAGCAGATCCGATCCAATCTCAGTTTTAAAGGTTATAAACGGGTACATTTCAGCAAGTTTCTGATGCTCAGCAGAACTCAGGTATCCTTCGATTAGGGTGTTCAGGTTGGAAATCTCTTTACCAGTGGCAACCCCTCTGGCTATGGTCAATAGATCTGCCACCACGTCAACAGCTCTCATCCCGGATTCCTTGATTGTTTTGATGGGCTCCCTGAGCGGGCTGTCTTCGGGCAGGTCCATCAGAAGTAACTCCGGGTAGCTTACAATACCCGAGAGAATGTTGTTTAAGTCATGGGCAACACCTCCTGCCATGAGACCCATGGCTTCCATCTTTTGTGCTCGTTGCAGCTGGATTTCCAGTTTTTTCTTTTCCTCATCCGCCCGCTTACGTTCGGTGATGTCGCGAGTAACTCCAATGATTCCGACGGGTTTATCATCCTTGTCTCGCAGAAAAGTCATTTTGCTCTCGGTCCAGATTGTCGAACCGCCCTTGCGCTTGACTTCAACCTCAATTGTCCGTGATCTATAGAGATCCTTTTGCGCGTCCTTCTCAATTTCAAATTCCTTTGCCAGAACCTCTTTGAAAAGCTTGAGGGAGTCAGTAGGCCAACTTTCTTCCAGCGTTCTATTCATAGCTTCCTCAACAGTGTAACCTGTTAGGTTAGTTATGGACGGGCTGATGTAAGTTAGGTGCAAGTTCATATCTCTGGTCCAGATTACATCACTGACGTTGTCAGCAAGTAGCCGATACCGCCTTTCACTTTCGCGTAGCGCCTCTTCAATTTGCTTGCGTTCCGTTATAGGAGTAATGTTGGAGCGTGCTCCAATCATCTTTCCATCTTTATAAATTGGGGCTGAATTTGCTATGACGTATGTTATCGAGCCATCCTTGCGCTGCAACCGATATTCGATTGATTCCTGTCTTTTCCCTCTAAGCAATAAGTTAAAGCGATCTTTGAATTTAGCGATCTCATCTGATGCGAACATCTGAGTAGCATATAAACCATTTTCCAAGTCGGAAAGGGTATAACCAAAAGCGTCTAAGCCGTAACGGTTAACATAAGTGAAACGTCCCTTCGTATCATACTCACACACGATAGATGGCAGCAGTTCAATTGTTTCCCTAAATCGTTCCTTGCTTTCCCGCAGGGCCTCTTCCGCCTTCTTGCTCTGGGTTAAGTCTATAATTATCCCCCTTATCCCCATGGGCCTGTTTTCACGGATTAATATATTAGAGTGTATTGAAATAGGGAACGTGCTGCCCTCTTTCGTAAGCGCAGTATATTCATTACTGCCTGAGCCTTCGCCGCGCATCACCCTCTGTATATTCTCCATGGCCCTATTTCGATCTTCGGGAATCAGCATCTCAATGGCATTTATGCCTCTATCAAAATCGTGCTGGGAATAACCAAAAAGATCGAATGCGTTGCGGTTTACAAACGTTAGCTTTCCCCTTTCATCTGTTTCAAAGATTACCTGCGGCAATGAATCGGCTAATTCCTTATATTTCTTTTCACTCTGTCTTAGGGTTTCTTGGGCAAGTTTTTGGTCGTGGATGTCAATAAATGTAATTAAATCGGCAGGTTTTTCCCTGTACGTGATGGTCTTTGAATATTGATCGATCCATCTTACTTCCCCGTTTTTCTTAACCCCTCGATAGGAGGAATGAGCAGCGACCCCATCCCTGACCCCTGCCGCTTTCTTTCGACCCTGTTCCATCACAAAATGGCGATCGTCAGGGTGGATCAGCTTTGCTGTGTCACCCAATGTCCAATTCATGATCTCTTCCCATGTATATCCGGTCATTGCTAAGTATGCCTGATTCGCATATCTGATTCCGTCATCTTGAACAATTACAATCGCCATCAATAATTGCTCAGAAATCAACCTGAATTTTTCCTCACTCTCCTGCAGAGCTTCCAGAGCCTTCTTTTCTTCAGTGATATCATATCCAACACCTCCCAGATAGCCCTCTTTGGGATAGGCGCGAGCAGAAAACCTTACCCAAACATCATCGCCATCTTTAAGGGAAAAGCAGGCCTCCACATCATTAACCTCTTCCTTTTCCATGAGGGAAGTTATCATCTTCTCACGGGCGCTGGGATCAGTGTAGTGTTCTGATATGACAAAATCAGCCATACACTCTTCGGGAGTTTTATAACCATACGTCCGGGCAAAGCGGTCATTACACTCAAGGATCTTTCCATCGCTGATACGCGTTCGAAATATCCCGACTTGAGCGTTGTTAAAGATGTTGTGATATTTCTCTTCGCTCTCCCGCAGCGCCTCCTCTGCCTCTTTCCGATCACTGATCTCGAAAGCCATCTCTATCGCACCAATGACTTTCCCATTTTCGTCTTTGAGCGGTGACGATTTTGAAAGCCATGATCCTTGTGAGTCCGGCCAATGATCCTGATTTTGAGGAGTCAGTTCGGCTTCGGCTGACTCACCGGTTTCTATAGCAGCCGTAACTGGGCAGCGGCGGCAGGGTTTAGAAAGACCCCAGATCGAATAGCATTTCCTTCCTTCTATTTTCTTCAGGGATAATCTTGTAGCTTTCTGATAAGCCGCATTCGCCCAGAGAATATTGTGTTCAAGATCATGAAATGCGATAATCGCTGGGACGTTATCAAGAATCTCAGCCTTAAGAGTATCGTCTATCGGATTTCTCATAGTATTTCTCCTCGCGTAGCCCAACGAATCCCGAAAATATTCGGGATTGATAATACGTGTCATAAAGCTCAACCAAAGAAAACGTTGACATAAGAGCTTAGTACCTGAAAGAGAGCCTTTTGCACAGGCTTTTCCATTTACCTTTCTGTGACCCGTTAAATTCCAGTAGTCTTACCAGAAGACACTTCCTATACTACTTGGAAATAGTTCCCTCCCGGTTTGGTTCACCTATGCTCAAACTTCCGCCATATCTCAAATAACTCTTTGGCAGTCTTTGAACCCAAAGTTAAAGGTGGCACTTCAAAATATATGGGAGGTTTCGGTCCACCGGCAGAGAAATCACTCTTTGGAATTTGAGGTTTACCAATGAATCTGTCCGGGAAACCTGCAACTGCCTCATCCGCCGGTTATAGGCCACCATCTTTGCCAGGGGAGTGGGAAGTTGTTAGACCATCCTTTCAACCTCCCGCAACTTCTTTTCCAGTCGTTTGGACGACACCGGAAAGGGGGTCTTTAATTCCTGGGCAAAAATGGACACCTTAAACTCCTCCACCATCCAGAAGAACTCTTCGAAGCTTGTACGTTTTTCCAAAGAGGTATGGGAAGAGATGTCTGCAAGATTTCTGCGCAGGGCCTCGGTGAAGTGTTCAATCCGGGCGGCCTTTTCCTGGTCCTTCTCCCTATCATAGGCCCCACGCTCCGCCCTGATCTTCAATGCCTTCAGGTAACGGGGGAGATGGGCAATCCGATCCGGGGCATATCGATCTAAGAAAT
>Ga0307425_1001130_pt1 | contig 16291 bp, 13 predicted proteins | sample SalMarWE160330MG_FD_202152 | JGI IMG/M metagenome (GOLD analysis project Ga0307425, IMG submission 202152) | Salt marsh sediment microbial communities from the Plum Island Ecosystem LTER, Massachusetts, United States - WE1603-30 | ecosystem: Environmental > Aquatic > Marine > Intertidal zone >... | reverse complement strand
TTAATGATCTCTAAACCACCTTCTATATCCTGCATCCTTCTTAGAACTGAGGCTGTTTTCATCATAATATCGATTTCATTTTCAGGAAATATCTTCCGCATATTCTTTAATAAATTCAATACATCATCTAGCTGTTCATAATAGAGCAAAATAGATATTTTGGAGTTATATAAATCGATTTTTTCAGGATTAGATTTAATCTTTTTTTCAATTTCTCCTATTTTTTCCTCATACTGCTCCTTTAAACCTTCAGAACTCTGTGCTTGAAACTTTTTTATCATATCCCCCCAGATAATTCCTTCTAATTTATCCTGGACTTTTCTCAATTCTACTTTTGCTTCAATCTTATATGCTAAATAACTGATATATTCATGTAAAAATTTACTTAGTACCTTCTTAAAATGTTTATTAAATAAAATACCACAAATTTCATCCAATATATTATCAATAGTAGAACGTAGATTTATTGATTTTGAAAATAACTTACTTATATATGTATGTTTTGTGATATATTCTTCTGTGATAGCTCGAAGCATTATTTCTATCTTTTCATTTTCTTGAAAATAATAACAGTCATTTGGAGGTACAACCAATTTAAAAAACTTTATTGGATATATCTGATTTTCAATAATTTCATCAATATAATACTCCAGTTTTGCCTTTTTAATTCCATATATATTTGAAAATTCGTCCATAGAAATGTAATTAGGATACAAATTAGGATGATTCATTGAAATATAGAGTAAAATTTTATCAAAATCTTCCTCATCTTTCAACATTCCTTTTACTCTTGCATAATCTAATCTTAAAACATTATTGAGATATCTAAAGTGTATATCTTGGTTTTTTATATTATACTTTTCAAAAAATTTAATGGTACTTTTAGTAATCTCTTCAATCCTCTTACTTTCTTCGTTTAAAATAAATTGTCTATCTAAATCGTATTTCTGTAACATTTTAGAATACTGAAGTTTCCCTGAATGAGTAATTCTATATTCTTTATTTTCCTGCTTTATAAAACCTTTTCCTAGTAAGAGATTCATTTTTTTTGAAAGAGATGATCGATTGATAGATAAGTGATTTTCAGTAAAGTCTCCCCATTTACAAAAAGCATTATTATAAACCATCCAAAGGATCCAATCCTCATAATCACGCTTTCTTGTTATAATTTCAGGTGGATAATTCAGTTTCTTTTTTTTACCACTAGCCGTTGAAATTTTATGAAAGCTTGCCCGTCCTTTAGGAGTTATTTTATAGTGTCCTCGTGAAATTTTTTCGACGTATTCCTTGCTTTTTAACAGATTAAAATATTTCGATAAAGTAGATGTACTAAAAGATAGTGGTTCTTGAGTAAAAAACGACCATTCACATTCTTCATTATTTGCGAGCATCCAAAGAATGGTAAGCTCAAAATTTTTCTTGAAAGTGTTGAAAAAATCGTCTGAAGGATAATTTACATCAATCAATTTTGATCAATTTAAATCGATTATTATTAATAATTGCATATTTAGATTTTTAAATCTATCTTAGTTCGAACTTCGCGAAAAGTTTCCGAGTAAAACCTATAAAACGAACCGTATCGTTATATAAATTAATAAAAAATAGGTGTAATAAAAAATCATGCAGCAAATAGAATTTGAAAACGATTATCGTGAGGCATATTTTAGGACCAAATGCTTCAAAGGTATTTTCACACATGATATTTCTAATTTATTTCAAATAATCAGCAATTCTATTGAACTCTGCGGAACTTTACTTAAAGATAAAAGGAATATGGAAGACATAATGGATTATTTTGAATTAATTGGAATTCAATTAAATCGAGGAAAAAAATTAATTAATAATGTCAGGAGTCTTTCCCAATTAGAAGAACATGAAATGCCTCTAGAACCCATGGAGGTACTTAATACATTAAGGAGTGCCATTCAATTCACTCGGGATAGCTTTCCAAGAAAAAATATTAATTTCAAGATTATTTCTGAACACGAGAATCTTTACGTGATGGCAAATGAACTATTGGTTGACATATTTGAAAACTTATTTATGAATTCAATTAATTACAATAAAAACGAGCTCGTTGAAATCACGATAAATATTTCTAATATGGAGGAAAACTACAACCGATACATCAAACTTGAAGTTAAAGATAATGGTTTAGGTATAGAAGATTCTCAAAAAGAAAAGATATTCCAAGGAATGCAATATCAAAGTCGGCTTTCTAAAGGCATGGGAATAGGTCTTTCTTTAGTTTCTAAGCTAATTGATTTATGTGGAGGAAAGATTTTTGTTGAGGATCGAATAAAAGGAGATTATTCTCAAGGTACCAATTTTATTCTTATGATTCCTGAAGCAACAGTTTTTGATGATAATCAAATAATATGGAGTGAGGTTTAATGCAAGAATATAATAAAATAAAGAATAATAAATCCAAAAAGGAAATAAAATGGTATACATACGTTAATTCAGAACTCGACACTAAATTAAAAATATTCATGGAAGAATACGGGATTACGAACCAGGCAAAGATGATGCGAAACTGCGTAAATAATTATATTGATTATTTAGACATTATTTATAAGAAAAAATCGTTAAAAGATCCCAATGATTACGATCCATTAGGGGTTGATGAATTTATCCGAAAAGCTATTAATGCATATGAAATGGGTGATAATTTTCAAGAAGAACTAAAACAGAAAATTTCACCCTTAAAGGTTGCCGTCTTGATGCTAAATAAATTATTAGGAGATCCAGAAAATTTTTCCGAAGTTTTTAATAATGCGATGAGTGCTATCGAAGAATTAGAGAAAATTATAAAACAACGATATGAGGAGCCAAAACTAGTAAGATACGTAAAGAAAATAGATATATTGTATATTGAAGATAATGAATTAGAGCGTAAAACTGTTGATACTTATTTTAAAAGAAATGGAGTAAACATTAAATCAATAGAAACAACTGATGAAGGTCTATATCTCTTGAAAGAATTGACTCCGAAAGTAATATTGCTTGATATTAATTTAAAAACGAGTAAAATTAATGGAGATCAATTATGTAAAATGCTTAAATCTAACGGTGAACATAGCTCAATTCCAATAGTTCTGATATCAGCGATTATTACAGAAAGAGAGAAAAATAAAATCTTAGAAAGCACGTTAGCAGATAGAATTATTATAAAACCAATTGTAAAACTAACAGATTTAGATGTTTTATCTAAATATATCAGAGAGTTTTAATCAATTTATTTCTAAATTTAATCATGATAAAACAACATCTAAATCCTTTGATACTGTTATTTTTTTAATTTTTCTTATTATTTTAAAAACGTATATAATATAACTACATAAAATATCTTTATGCAAAATTATAATAAATCATCAATAGAAAAATCGAGGAATTATAAAATGAGTTCTTATGAAGAAAGAAAGGATATCCAAGCCGATAACATAGATATGGCTTCAAGAGCGATGCAAGATGGCATCCAAAAAGCATATCAAGGAGGAGTAAATCTCATAATAAAAATAAAGACAATATGTTATGTTTAGGATTCTGTATAATTTTGATTATAGCAGTTGTTTTTGTAGTTGTTCTCAATATGGGATAGTTAGCATAAATTTGAAGAAGGATCTTAAAATGATTTGATATTAGTAGTTGTCAAGGTTGTTAGCGTGACACAGCAATAATCTAGATTTTTTAATTGTAGTTATTTAATATTTTTTTTTTCTTATTATTACCCATAATATCAATGCAATACCCCACCATGACACAAAAGAATGAGTAGGTTTTTTTCTTACTAAAAGTGCCCCCATCGTTATTGTTAAAAGGCCGAGCACGTAAACAAGGATAGTGGAGCTTGGTTGTACAATGATCAGAGTTTGAGAAAATATTATAGTTTCAATATATGGTTGACTTTCTAACCACTCTAAAGGTGTAATCTCTGGAAGATAAAGTATCTTATCAAGCTGATTACAACAGAATAATAAAATTGAAGCTAAAAGAATAATCAAAATGATGAGGTAATTCTCTTTTTTTTTTCAATTTTAGATTGTTTAAGCTTTTCATATGTTTTAATTAATTGATAAATCAATTTAATCCTTTTTTATTAGTCGAGTTTTTAATAATTATATTAAAAAGCTAGTGGTTTAGAGATTCTAAGTGATATAAAAACTTTATATTGGATAGTCTTTTTAAATACTAGCTATGCTTCTATATGCAATTTTATTCCTAACCTTAGGTTTTTTTGGGTTATATATTGGTGCTAAATTTGTGATTATTGGACTTGAAAATATCGCAGATCGTCTTCATATTAGTCATATAGTGGTGGGTTTGACGATATTATCCATTGGTACAAGTTTACCCGAGATTGCGGTGAGCATAATGGGGGGTTTTGATAAACTTTTAGGTATTGATCCCAACATTGATGGAATCGTAATAGGAAATAAAGTTGGGTCATTTTTGATTCAGATCACTTTAATTATTGGGATTTTAGCAGTAAGTCAACCGATTTTTATTAGTAAGTGGGAATTGAGGAGGGAAGGGCCAATGCTTTTTGTCTCTGTATTGGTCTTTCTTTTTTTTTCTTTAGATGGGATCCTTAATCAACTAGAAGCACTACTCATGATAATTATATACGCATTATATTTATCATTAGTTATTTGGAGCGAGAAACGATTATCAAAAGTAAAAAATAAAGTTAAAATCCTTGAAAAAGAGCGTTTAAATTCAATATATTTTAAACCAATTAAAGCACCCCATCCTAAGACATCAATTTTTAAAGATATTGGTATTTTTATGATTGGACTAATTGTTTTATTAATTGCTGCTGAAATTACATTATTATCAGCTTATGATATCTCTCAAGAATTTAACATTCCTGAAAATGTAATAGGAATAATAATCGTTGGATTTGGGACGAGTTTACCAGAATTAATTGCAGATTTAACAGCTATACGGAGAGGATCATTCGGACTTGCTATTGGAGATATTTTGGGATCTAATATCTGTGATATTTTATTAGCTACCGGTTCTGGTGCCATAATCGTTAATTTTAAAGTCCCAATAATAATCCTCCTTTTTGATATTCCGATTTTATTTTTAGCAATATCTATTGCAGTCTATTTGTTATGGAGTGAAAAAACTATGAAAAGATGGGAAGGTGCGTTATTAATAGGTTTTTACACAGGTTATACGATTCTCAAATTGCTATTTTTTCAAATATAGACAACCTCTCTGAAAACTATTTTTTAAATTCATTTTCTTGAATATTCTGCTTCCTTTTCAACCAGAAATCAAAAAATCTTCCTGGTGAAAATATATCAATACCGATTGATAACTCATCAGTTATCAAAAAAAAAAAGATGATATTCGTTCTTTAAGAAATCACTTCAGGGTTTTTCAAGGTTATCTACTTTGGTTTATTCTTTATATTGATCGTGTATCGGCATGTTGGATAATCAGTACATCCTAAGAATGTACCATATTTACCAGATCGCTCAACCATTCTACTATGACATAAAGGACAATAAATAATATCAGGATCTTCTATGTTAAATGTAAATTTACAAGAGGGGTACCTTCTACAACCTAAAAATGTTCCATATGGACCTTGACGTAATTGAAAAGAACTTCCACATTTTGGACACTCTGATGGCATATCACTTTTTTTTTCAAATTGTTTAACTTTTTCTGGTTTCGTTTTTGGAAGTTGATGTTCTGAAACATCAGACTTTAGATGATATTTACAAATTGGATAACCAGAGCATCCTAACACTAATTTTCTCTCTAAATTATAAAAAGAAAGCTTTCGATCACAATTAGGGCAAAGAAGTTCTTTATTATTGGAAATTTTTGCGAGATAGTCACAGTGGGGGGAATTAGAACATTGGATTAGATAATCTTGCTCTTCATCAATAACAAGCAAATCATTCGTGCATTTTGGACATTTATTAGGAATATATTTGTTAATTATCTCTTTCACGTTCTTTTTGGAAGCTTTCGAAATTTGATTATTGTTTTTATAATAATCGTTAGCAGAAACATTAACTATATTACCGCACACGCAGTGAATTTCTTTTGTTTTTCTATTGATTTGAGAAGGTAAAATTGCTTTTCCACATTTATCACAAAATTTAACCACGATAATTTTTTACCTCCATGAACCTCTGAATTAACATAATCTTTTTTTTCAGATATCAAATATGTATCCTTAAAGAGAAATTCTTGCCATAACTTAATAATTAGGTTTTTCTTATCTGTCTTTTCTATAAAAATATATTTTTGCTTATTAAATAACATTTTAGTCATACTAAAAATTATTAGAGCTTGGTAGAGTAAAACCAATAAAAATTTCCACTATCTGTTTTCTGATAACTCTTAATATGAAGAGCGACCATAAGACATAAAATAAAAAAAAAGAAGAATTTTGATTAAATTTTTTGTCCTTACTGCTTAGTTGCTGTAAATGCGTATGATGATGTGAATGTATGTTCATACCCAGGCTGATTTGTGATTACCATTATTACGATTTGTTGAACGAAAGCCTTATCAATTAATTCAAATTTTGCAGTGCCGAATTCATCTTCGTCATTAAGATCGATATAACTTAACTCTATACTTGTGTCATATAATGCACCGCTAGACTCAAAAGCGTTATAGATGGTGATAAGATTCACTTCAAAAATGTTGTCATGAACAGAATTGTCTCTTATCCATCCATTATTTACAGTCCAATCACCAGTTCCTTCCTCAATATTATCAAAAAAGCCGATCTCAGTAATTTGAATATCATCAATGTACCATCCTGCTTCAAGAGTATATGGATCGGTCCAATATGTGAAGTATAAATCAATTGTGTGCCCAGCAAACCGGGATAAATCCATGGTTTCTTGGTACCAACCTCCACTTGAACCAGTGAAAGCATTCCACTCTCCTGCTTCAGAATAACCCGTGGGTTCTAATCCCCAATCATCAGCATCTCCGGGACAATTAGGGTTATCTGTTTTGTCATTAAAGCCTGTATCGCTTATGGTATTTATTCCTGGGAGGGTACACCATAGTCCTGTATCACGATCATAAACTTCTACATACCCAAAATCCCATTCTAACTCGATCTCATAATATGTCCAAAAATTAAGCGTTGCTCCACCTTCAGAAATATCAAAAGTTTCACTAAGTCTATACCAAGCCCAACTATCTCCACCAGAGTGCCATTTATATTCTCCACTATAAGCCTCAACACCACAATAGTCATCACCATCAAAAGTTAATTCGATAGTAGCAGAACCACCCTTAGAGAACTCAACGTAATTAGCTACATAGGGTAGACTTGCTCCGTATGGATAAGGTAATCCTTCATTTGGATAATTCCTCACGAGCCAATCAAATGCAGGTGTATTGCTCTTTGACTGCCATAGTTCCATTACTGAAGAAATACTATACCCTTCACTGTCAGCCGAAGGGATATCTAAATTTTCGTAACTATAGATTCCATCTTCAATGGTAGTGTCATCAAGGTAGTTTGCGAGAGCCCAATCTTGGAAGATTTCATCGAATGTCTTGTCGATCTCATGATCAATAAGAACATTACTCCAACCGTCTATTCCGTCAGCTTCTTCGTGAACTAGATCCCAGATAAGTTCATCTCCCCCATAATGTTCCCACATATAGTATGCCCAGAGGAATACAGCACCATAATCGGATAAATAACCTTGCCAGATTACTAGTGAAGTATCCCAGAAGTATAAGAGATATTCTGAGATATGACCAGGTGAAAATCCATACCCACATATCCATTCTGCCAATGTAGAACACCCTTCATTAACCCATGATAATTCGTCAGAATCGACATCAGCGTGAACGAGATGTTGAAATTCATGAGCGAAGGTTCCTTCATATTGGAGTGGTAGAGGACCAAGACCGAAATAAGTATCGGTTGGTGTCCCAAGTCTTCGCCACCATTGATAAGTATCCATATGGAATATGTTAGCATTGTTGAGATTGCTAGCATAAGACCAGAAGTACCCCATTGTGAACCATCCCGCAGTTATTGGATCATAGAATAGACCATCACGCATATTGAATATCAATACTTGAATTTTGCCATCTTCTAAGGGACCTGGACGGTAAGCATATGCACCAAAATGTTCTAATACGCAATCGTGAATGTTATCATCAAATTCACTCATGATGTGTAATAAATCCTCTCCAGTCACCCAATCGCGATATTCAGGTGGTAAATAATAGCCATCATTATCAGGATCTGGTGCTGATGCATCCTTTGCATCAATTCCTATAGAACTCCAAGGATAAGCAAAATACCAAATATCATCTTTAAAGCCCTCTCCTTGAGGATCATATTCATCTTGAAATCCACCATCAAAAACTTCAGGATTTAATCCAATCCATATATTACATTTTTCACCTTGTAATACGCATTCAAATTTTTGATCATATACTTCTCCTGTCCAATCATCGATAACTGGAACGACCCATAACTCTTCTGGATCTGCATCAGCAGTTGATAATTGCATACCTTCAGTTTTTAATTTGAAGTCTTCAATAGTTTTTCCTTCAAATAAGGGAGTTGCATCATAGGTCTCGTAATCTTGAATTCTTAGTGCTTCCCAGGGATCATATGTGTTTTCGTTGTCAAATAATAATGGTAATGAAACACCAGCTGCACCAATAAAAACAAAGAATAATATTAAAACATAGAATTGTTTTTTTCGCATTTTTTTCAAACCTTTGAAATAGGTTGTAGTTCAAAGGAATTTTAAAACTTTTAAAAGAAATAAGGTATAATTTTCCCCATATTAATCTAAATTGTTATTGAATATCATCTTTTTATTGGAAATGCATATTACACTAAAAAAAGAAGAAATGTCTAGAAAATAATCAACATAAAAAAAAATGAATTAAAATTTTATAATTAATTCTTTAATAAATCTAGGCAAAGTAAAACCGATATAAAAGAAAACAGAACTCAAGATGAGAAATGTTCGAGCTAAGAATATAGTGATTTCAGTGGGAGCGTCTGCTCCAATAACATCAATGAGTGCAGCAGCTGTAAAAAAGATGATTGCCAAAATTAAGAACCACCCTTTAGCGTGTAGTTCTTGGTTATCTGATTTAAGGCTTTTACGTGCAAAAAGGAAACCAGTCACAAGAAAGAGTGCTATTGAGATTAATAAGTAGATCTGTATCCATATTGCCCATTCAACCACAAATGCGCTCATTTGAGTGCCAATTTGGTTTGGATCAGTTAAAAAACTATACAAAAAGTAGCTCTCGTATATTATAGCCTCCGTGCTGAAAATTATTAGTAATACTTTCTTTTTCTTTTGAAATATTAACTTAGTTAAAGCCCATATCCAGATAATATGGATGGGAGCGATAAAAGCGTTTGCAATGAAAAAGTAGACTACTGAACTAATTTGATAATTAAAAATCGTTAAAGTAATAAATTGAATCGCATCTGACCAATATGGGCTAATTAAGAATATCCAAGTTAGCCCAACGAGTACAAATTCTATTTTCTTAAACTTTCGATACTTTTGTGCAATGATAATCCCAAGAAGCACAGATATTATGACCGATATAAATGTCAAAGCACCATAGAAAAACTCAAAATTCGTTAATTGTAGAATCATGATTATTAATTCTTAATCTATAATTAGATGGGTATCTTTTAGATAGAATATATATCTTTCTGTTATGGGAGTATTTACTTGCTACTAGTAGTTTGTTTAACTATTTGTAGAATTAATATAGAAAAAGTTTATCCGATCCGGATAATGTGCTCCTTTTTTTATTTTTCAAGTTGAGAACCATAGATTTAGTATAATCTAAATGATATCCGTGAAACTAATGGATAGATAGTTTTGCTGACTCAATTATGTACATTTAACTAAATATTAAAGTGTAAAGCATTGTATAACCCAAAATGATGAGGAAATGCAGCGTTGCGAAAATGGAGCCATTTTTTAATAATCGCTTGTAATTTAGATTCACCACGTTATATTTTTTTGCCAAGGAAAGGGTGAGTAGATCACATGCAGAACCCTGCGGTAAAAAGTTTCCGGCCATATTAACGCCACCTATGAACGCAATAATGATTGGGTTAGGAAAGAATGAACCTTCAACAATTAAAGACGAAAAAATCGGAAGAAGCATGATGGTGACAGGTGTGCCTGCAAAAAATGCGGATAAGAGAGATGAAATGCCTAATGTTATCATAACTGCGAAATATATGTTATTGCCTAACAAACTTACCAAATTCGTTGAGATTAGCTCTGAAAAGCCAAAATATGATAAAGAATTTGCAAGAATGAACAAGATCGCAAAAATAATGATGATTCTCCATGATATTTCATTCTTTAAATCGGAGAATTTAGTATTTTTTGAGTGAATAAGAAGAAGAATAGCTGCAGATATAGTCGCGACAAGAGCTGGTTGAAATCCTATGAGCATGAATGAAAAAGTGGCAAGAATTATGATAATGGTTACTTTAAAGTACTTGTTATCACGAACCACGATATTTGGATCCAACATTGATAATAAAATCTCTTTGTTTCTTTCAGTAGGTTTTTCTTCTTTTTTTAATATAAACTTATCAATTAAAAAAATTGTTAATACTAGTGCAATTAGAAATAAAATGCCCATATTCGCAAAATATTGAACAAAACCCCACTTGAATTCCTGACCAATTATTAAGTTCTTTAAACTCGAGATGGGGGTGAGGATAGCTCCGATGTTAATAGTAATTGTCATTCCCATCATGTAAGTGCCAGCAGGTATCTCTAGAATTCGACAAGTCCGATATATTAGTGGAACTAGGATCAATGAAAGTGTTAAATCCTCGATAAATGCTACTATAATACCTGTGAAAATGCAGATCATGTAAAATAAAAATCTATTATTCCCTTTCGTAATATGAATTAATTTTATAGCAGCATATTCTAACACTCGATCATTAGTGGCAAAATAAATTATTATCTGTATTCCAAAAATAAAGATTAAAGTATTGAAATTAATAAATCCGAGAATCTCTAAATCATCAAGATTCCATAACATGCGCATAGATACTACTGCTATAACACCTATAATTAATGCAATAGGGAAATAATCTATTTTATTTTGAGAAAAAAAAGCCATTAGAGTCCCAAATAAAATCAAGATCAATATTATTGCTGTAGGGTTCATTCAATTGGAAAAATGGTCTTTGTCTTAAAAAAATTACCTTAAGTTTAAAAAAAGGGATAAAGTAAAATAGTTCTTTTAAAAAAATAGAAAATACATAATATAATACTCCATGGCTAAAATTTAAATCCTGCATTTCTCATTTGTTCAAATATAAGCTCACTCTGCTTGACCATTGCTTCTGTGGGATACCTTAATTTGAAAAGAAATTGAGCATGATTTTGTATCTCGAGGCTTTTTATCCTCTTTTTTACTAATTTTAACCAATTTCCGGATTCTTGGCTATTCGCTTCAAGAACTTCAATATAGGCTTTCTTAAGATATGCATCAACGTCTTCATCAAAATCCCCATATTTAGTATCATACGCTTTCAAGATATCATTATCATTTAAAATTCTATATCTTTCATCATGTACGATTAACCTTGTTTCTAATTTGGGCATTTTTTTGGGTTTAGACTTTGGATATCCGATTGAAAGGAGCATTAAGGGAAGAACATATTTCGGGATTGTAAAGTGTTCTCTTATTTGATCCATCGCTCCTTGAATTGATCCAACATACACTGAACCGAGCTGAAAGCTTTCAGCAGTCATGACCACGTTTTGAGCAGCACACATTATATCTGCATAACCAATTAAAAAATGACCAAGAGAATGTTCGCCTTGAAACTCAGTATTAGATAACCTGGTCCATTTCTTTAGTCTATGGAAATCAAGACAAAATATCAAGGATAAGGGTGCATTTTTAATCCAAGGTTGAGGACCGATTATTTTTGCGAGTTCTTCTCTCGTTTCTTTTCTTTTTACGGTAATGATTGAAATAGGTTGAATATTTCCTCCTGAAGGAGCATTATTAGCAACATTGAGGAGTTTTTCAATTAATTCTTCAGGGATTTCTTTATCTAAAAATACTCTAACAGAACGACGATTAATCATTAAATCATATAAGGTCATAAATATGACATTATATCTAGACTTTTATAGGTTATTTATTTGAGATTTTTTGAAAAAAAGGATTTTAATGAGGTGGAAACGCTATTTTGTTCGAACCCCTTGCTTTCTAAGGATATCTTGTACTTTTGAAATATCGACTAATCTACAAGTTATATCCTCTTTAATAGAAACTGCAGCAGCTACTCCTGCTCCTTGACCTGTAACTGCACAACATACCATTTGCCGTGTAGCAGCGTGTGATATCTTATCTCCTGCAACAGCTCGACCCACAACTAATAAATTTTCCACCTTTTGAGGAACAACGATTCCATAAGGTACATGGAAATATCTTCCTGTTGTAGGCATGATGCAAACACCATAACCGTCGATAAATTCTGGACAGATGCCAATCGTATCCTCAAACCGTGCTTCATTTCGAACATCTTCTTCTGTAATATTATATTCGCCAATAATTTTCCTTGATTCTCTGGTACCCAAAGAAGCTCCTATAGTCCTAAGACGTGCTTTCTTAAAACCGGGAGTATACTTCTTCAAAGCGTTTATAGCCAGCATGACTCGTTTTCTACCTTCAATTTCTGCCTTAGTGAGATCCCATACATCTGTAGGATCAATATCTTTCATGTGGATTCCATTAAAGGAATTAATTTCTCCCGCATCCGTATAACTATTCCAAAAACTCTCAATATTTACATCCTTTGGAATTTCTCCCGCTTCTTGAGCTTTTTTAAATGGTTCTGTTAAATAGGTAGTAAAGAAATCTTCTTCCTTACCGGAAGTTTCACCCCAATCTCCAAATTTACTGCGATTTAAATAGACGTACATGAGAAACTTGCCGATATTAATACCACTACATCCAAAGTTTACGGTAACTTCCATTAATTCATTTTTAGGGCTTTTTCTAAATGGAGCACCAGCAAAATTCGCAACATCTGCATCTCCTGTTGCATCAATTATACGCTTAGCTAAAATTGCTTGTCTTCCCGATTTACTCTCTATGATAACTCCTTTAATTATATCTTCATCCATAATAACTTGGACGACATTACAATGAAGTAGAGGTCTAATACCTGCTTCACGGATCATTTCGTCAGCTACATGCTTGAACATTTCGGTATCTAAAACTTCATAGGTAGATTTTCCATCAACCATTAATCCTTCTTGTTCAAGAACTTCGATTAATTCCTTATTTTTTATTGCACCAAAAAGGTCTATACTAGCATTCATTAGTTTCGATCGTCTTTCAAATTCTTGCCCAATTCCACCTGCTTCGACCGTTCCTGCATAACGATACCAAGCGATAGTTCCAATCATTGCTTGAGTTATTACCCCTCCAAAGCAACCATATCGTTCGACGATCATTACATCAACACCTGATCTAGCTGCACTCAAAGCTGCAGAAAGCCCTGCAGGACCTCCTCCTACAACTAAAACATCAGTTTCAGCGATAACAAGTATATTTTTTGGGGGTTCACTTATCATTTCCATTTTTCATACTTCCAAATTAGTTTTTTATTTGATTATGTAAATATTGAATTATATTTTAAAATGCGTAGTTTTAGTGATTAAAGAACATCTAGTATTTTATTACTAAATTATTTTAAATGAGTGAATCATAATTATCTCTATACCTTAGTTAATGAGATTAAATAAGGAAATAATGCGATAGCTATGATCTGAATTTAAAATTCATTTCTACATTTCACGCAAACGCGCTTTTTGGCATATACTCGAGGAAAAAAGCACAATACTTGCGTTTTATCCTCAACCTCTCTGATTGAAAATCCTTGTGCTCCACATTTAGGACACTGTCTTTTTCTAATTTCCGAATCGAAATTAACAGTATTTTCTATTGGAACGGAGGGAACAATACTAATCTCTGTATTAATCGAATTTAATTCTGGTGAAATTCCAACATCGGGGGGCGGATGAAGATTTGGGGATGGGATAGTAATCTGGGGTGGTTCGGTTGGTATAGAAATTGGCTTTTCAATTACAATCCCTTGAGATTTCAAGGAATTATTCTCTTGGATTAAATTATTTATAAGAGAATCTTTTTCAGCAACGAGATTTTGATAATATTGCAATTGAGATTCTAATTCTTCTATATGATCACTTAAAAAATTTATACGATCCTCCCAATCAGTTAAAATATCTTCCATATTACTCTGCAACACTTTTTTAATACAACCCTAATTACAACTTTGTATTCATTGTATAATACTTTATACCGACATAAATATAAGTGTTATTAAAAAACGATATAAGTTTTATTAAATAAAGATAATAAAGGATAATTAAGAACTTATTAAGTTATTGAATATTAGGGAAGATAAACTATTTCTAATGGCCAGATATTATTTATGAAGCAAAATATTAATAAGAATTTTTATAGAGAAATTGAGAAAAAGGGTTATAAAGCAAGATTCGTGTATGCAAAACATATTCCTGATTTGAAACATGATATCCAAAACCAAAAAGATGACTTGTATCAGGAATTTTATGAAGAGTATAAATCTTATTTTGAGTTTAATCCAAAAGTCGATTTTGGAATTATCAGATCACTTATTGTGATCTCGGTTCCTGTACCTCAACATGAAATAACTTTTCAGTATAAATCTCAACTAATTTCATTAAAAATTCCACCGACATATCTTTATGGTCAGAAAATAATAGATGAATTGGAAGAAATGTCAAATAAAATATTAAACCCTGAAGGATATCATGTAAATTATGCTATTCTTCCGGTAAAAACATTAGCTGTGAGAAGTGGGTTAGCAACATACGGTAGAAATAACATAACTTATGTTTCGGGAAAGGGAAGTTTCCATCGTTTAGTTCCCTTTTATTCTGATGTTCCAACAGAAGAAGATACTTGGATTGAGCGTAAAATGATGGAAGAATGTGAGAGATGTCACGCTTGTGTGAACCGCTGTCCTACTGAAGCTATTCCCACTGATCAATTTCTCTTAAGGGCTGAAAAATGCCTAACATACCATAATGAGCAACCGAGAAACATTAAATTTCCAGATTGGATTAATCCTCATTGGCATAATTGCCTTGTTGGATGTCTTGAATGTCAAAAAGTCTGCCCAGTGAATAGGAATGTTAAAGATTGGACTGAAAAAGGGCCTTCATTCAATGAAAAAGAAACAAGACTCCTCCTCCAAGAACATAATTTTGATGATCTTCCTAAAGAATTAAAAGAGAAACTTAATCAGTATGATTTAGTGGATTATTTTGAAATAATTCCAAGGAATTTAGGAGTATTTTTTAACTATTAATAATGAAAAAACATTTTATTAGCCCCTAAATACTACTATTTGTATTTGATTGAGCAACATTTTTAGTTTTAGAAGGAAAAATCTTAAAGGATTAATAACCCTTCAACATTATAATAAATATGAATAGTTTTGAGCGCATATGGACGGCACTTAACCTTGAAGAAGCAGATCGAATTCCCATGCACACAATTAATATTGATGGAAATGTGGCGGATCAAATATTGGGCAAACCTGAAAGAACTGCATATGACGTTTTTGATGAATTACAAGAAAAATATCCTGATGAATGGGTTGATAAAATAAATGAAATACTCGATGATATTGAAATTTCAGTCTTCGCAAAATGCCTAAGAGCTGGACATGCATTAGGATTCGATGGTGTAGGAATTCAATATATCCCATTTATTTTTGAAAGTTTGGAAGAAATGACGGATATTTTTGGTAAAAGACATAAAGTCAGAAATATTGATGGAAATCCTTATCCTGATTATTATGGAGGATATATTAAGAATCGAAAAGACTGGGAAACGTATCCTAAACCTGATCTGAAAGATGAATATCGAAAAGCCAAGAAGTTTTATAAGGGTGTATTAAGAAAATGTCGCGACATAAAGGACGATATTTGCATTTTTGCACAAAATGCCTTGACTTCGATCTTCCCACCCGTATGGCAGGGAATGGGAATGCCCTATTTTGCTCGAGCGTTAAAAAATGACCCTAAATTAATTGAAGAAAGATTTAGATTTACAACAGATTACGTTTTGACCGTTTTTAAAGCATATTCGGATTGTGGAGCTAAGATTTTTCTTGAAGGTGGAGATATTGCTCATAAGGGGGGTCCTATGATAAACCCAAAGTATTTCG